>Ga0099824_1000217_pt1 | contig 57051 bp, 36 predicted proteins | sample SiratrowhiteBW_FD_76837 | JGI IMG/M metagenome (GOLD analysis project Ga0099824, IMG submission 76837) | Root nodule microbial communities of legume samples collected from California, USA - Siratro white BW | ecosystem: Host-associated > Plants > Roots > Nodule | place: USA: California... | reverse complement strand
TTTTTTTTTTTTTAGGATAGCTTCTTCTTTGGGTTTTGTTTTTTTTTTGTTTGCTCTGCCTTTAGTTTCTTTTTGCCTTTTTTTTTTTTCCTTTTCTTTTTTTTTCTTCTAGTATTTGACTACACAACCTTTGCCTCTTTTCACCAATGGGGGTTTAGTAGATTGCGAGTTACTTTCCTAACACAAAGGCACGCGCTGACATAAACCTTTGTTTGGTCGTTAGCCAATGACACTGCTTCGGTTAGTGCGTTATGGGGTGATTGGCTCGTGTAGCGTAGGGTGCGTGAGCCATTTTGCCTTCATTAATCTTGAAGTTAGAGCTCAATTAAGCTAAGTCAAAGGTGACCAATGGCCCAAATTATGGCGCAATTCAGGGGCTGTTGAAAACTAGGTCTATAGCTAAAAAACTTTTAATAAAAAAGTGAAAGAAGGAAACTCGTTGTTAAGTTGCACAAATATGACTGGATTTTACATTATTAAAAAAAGATACCCACTGACATTAAATTAAGCACGTATTTAGAGGCTAAAGCGTGAAACGGATTAGTATGGAAGGAGGGAAACATGGAAGAGAACTGTGTGTGGCGCATACAACACAAACAAATTTGACCCCGCGATGATGACATTGCTCACATGCATATATCCTTATCATCACATCATTATCCATATTTTTATGTGTGTACATGAATGGGAGGCAAAAATAGGACCAATAGGCTCCATATTTGTGTGTTTGATAACACAGATATTAGATGCCATCATATGTATATATCAATTACGGCTGATGATAATAATAAATATACTATTAGTATCATGGTCTCCGGAGAAATTTTGTATGAGATTTCTGGTGTGTATTAAGGTGGTAGAGAAGTGTTTCGTAAAAATTGGTCATGTGTTTGAGTTGTTATGTTGGACCTCATGAATCCATGGAATGTGCTGAAACAAAAAATTGAGGAAAACGGGACCACTAAAGTACTACTGAATCGTGTCAAATTACTTGTCGAAAAGAATGAGGTGGAAAGATTAAACAGAGTAGCTAGTTATAATTGGATATAATTTGTTGAGATCCAGGGCACATCGAATTATGGATTAGTTTAAGTGAGTTTAAGGAAATATGATATTAATTCCATAATGAAGGGAATGCAGTGTGATTAGCCAGGGTGTGTGAATGAAAATCTTGACAAGAATACCTGATGAGCAAGGTTGATGAAAGTTGGAAGATGGGAAACAGAGGGTGTAGGTGTCGGGATAAACATGACACCCACTTGTTTAAGCCTTTTTTAGAGTAGTTGATTGAGTAGTTTAGTTAAAGTCAGAATTATTAGACTGACAAACAACTCAAAAGCATGAGCAAGGGAAACCCCGTCCGTGCCACGCGCATATTCTTTGGCATATATTATCCATTCTCTATTAAACAAAACCCCAATTAATTAAGCACGAAATCAACTTGATCTGTGCCTTGCAGAATACATATATATAAACTTAGGAGCGAATCTCTCCGTTTCTCTCTCTCTCTCTCTTTTCTTTTTTTCACTGCTGACCATGCTCTATGCACCTTCATCCTTATCCTTTATTACCACCACCTTTATCTTTACTTAAATCCAGTTATAAACTCTAGTAAACTTGACGAGGCATTCCCGCTTTGCAATCTCATCTTATCTTATTTTACCGAAAACAAATACGTCTATTGTACCCACCATTGCCATAATCCCAACTTTCCCTCTCACAAATGGAAAAATGACAAAACTCATCCGCTACTCACTTTTGGCCTGAAAACGATGTCAGGATATAATAATAACTACAACAATTAAACATCCATCCCAATCTGTGCCCCATGGCTCCTGACACTGTTGACGAATTCCCCATGCACTTTCTAGCTTTCTGGTCACGGTTCATTGAATCCACCCTAATGAATTGGGTGTTGTCTTGTTTTGACAACGAGCCTTTGTCTTTCCTCTTTGTAGGGGAGACGCTTTCACCATATTAGGTAACTTTTTCCTAGTAAGTTCTAACCCCCTCCCTATCCCTATGCAGTAGTAAAACCAATCACATTTATGTATCACAAGGGTCACAAACGGACGCAAAAATATGTAAATATGGAATGGATGTTGAGTGTAGGCGATCATGCGTGGCGGCTACAGTTCGTATAGGGGTATAACGAAGAAGAGGATCGTATAGTGATACTAGTGGCGTATACTGATATTAGTGGCGGTTTAAAGTCCTAAAGCGAATTAAAAAAAGTGAGAGTTTTTTAAATTAATAAAATAATTAAAATATAATATTTTATCTAAAATTTATTTTTTTAGTTTTTTATGATATAAAATTATTTATTAAACTATTATAATTAATTTTATTTAAAATATCTTTTTTAATAAATAATAAAATTAATCTGTTTTTTTAGATATTGTTGATTTTAAATAAGATTTTATTAATATATATTTTAAAAAAAAATTCAGCTGAAATAGCTGATACTTAAATTATTAACATTATTCTATATGTTATATATATATTTGAAAAAAAATTATTCTTTTTATATAATTAAGAATCTCAATTGATTTATTATTTTATAATCCTATAATATCCTTTAATATAGTTAATTATGAAAATAAATATAAGTCATCATGATTTAACAAATTATCATGTTTCAAACATTTTTCAAGGTTTAAGATTTTTATTTTAAAGATACACAACCCAATAACTTTACCTTTTTAATACTAAATAAAAAACCGAAAATATCTTAATATATTTTAAATTGTTCAAATCTATTTTGGAGTGTCCTAATCATAACTTCATTTTAAATATTTTTATATTATTTTTTTACGACTAGTTTTCTTTCCACAAAACTTAGGCTCTATATCCATTCTAAATGTATTTTTAAATCTATTTTCTCTATATGTTTCAAAGAATGAAATAAAAATTTTTAATTGTTTCATAGTCATATTAATACACATATCTTTTGATTGTAAATTTTTACTAATTATAAGAAGACATATATTTTCTAATTTATTTTTTTGTTTATTTTTATAGATTTATTCATAGTCCCTTTGTATGATTCAACAAAAAATTCAACTCTTTTTTTTTTAAGTTTTAAATAATTGATTCAAATTTTCTAGTTGACATATTTGTATATTTTTATATCAAAATAAAAACTATAATATATATCATTCTGAATATAACTTATAAGTATATAAAATGATACTAAGTTAAAAAAATAAAATCTGAGTGTCAAGACAATGAACTTAATCATAGTATCTTGTCTTGAAGTTCCAAGTCTCCTACCTACTATCTTTTCATCCTGTCATTTGGTAAGTTTTTAAAAATAATTTATAAATTCTAAATTCTCTTCTTTAAATCTATACAAATTATTTTAAAATTAATTAAACAATAATAAAACAAAAAAAAAGATTGAGATTAATTCATCAATCTTATATTATTTTTACCTAATATTGATGCACTAAAAAAATAAAGTAAATACAAACTCTTTCTCAATCAATCTAATGAAAACAAATTGAAATAATAATATTATGGAAGAAAGAAGAGATGAAGATAAGTGAAGAAAGAAAGACAGAAGTGAAAGAGTCAAATAATGAAAGAATATGTAAAAAAATGAAATGATGTCAATCTGTTTGAATATAGGAAAGAGATAAAAAAAATTAAAAAATTTTGATATTTAGGATTCCTTAACTATTCAAATTTTTTAAAAAAATATTATTAATTTATTATAAGAAAGTTTTAATAATATTATTTATTAGATAATATTTATAGTGCTAATATAAATTTAAAATTATTAAATAATATTTATAACACCTATAAAATCTAAAGTCAATTAAAATATTTTAAATTCAATTAAAATTATTTTAATATAATTTTAAAATTAAATATTTTTATTTTATTTTATAATAATATATAAGTATTGGATTTAATGAGATATAAAAAAATTATTTTACCTACTTGGACATTTAGTATTTTTCTCGTTAATACGATAAAACCTTTTATGTATAATAAAAGAGTTCATACAAGAAATTTTAATAACAACAATATAAAAAGAAGTTTGTGTTGTGGCAGTATGAAGATGAATAGAGAGCTTACGCGTGGAGTGGGAATGGAGTGCGTGGTCCCAGTAAAGTGCTTAAGGGGTAGTGACACGCGTTAAGGTGCTTGAGTTGCCCCCATGTGCGTCTCTTTGCTATGGCCAATGCGTCTTTATCGTCATGACCATCACTCTCTTCCCGTGCCTCTGCTTCAACTTTCTGTACTCTTCAACTCCGTCTTCTTAACGAATTAACGGCTCACAACTCAGCTCACTTCTTTTTTTGCTCTTCATCATCACAACAAGACGAAACAACTTCTTTTTTTTCTTTTTAACCTTTTTTATGCCCATTATTCTCTTTCGATACCATTTAGCATTAACACTGTATTCTTATATTTTCTCCTGTTTGTTTATGTTTTTTTTTTTTCCTTTTTCTTATATCATGGTGTGAGGCTAAAATAGCGAAACATGTCATGTGGTGTTTTTTTTTTTATGTCGTTCAAACAACATTTTGGATTCCTCATTTACCAAACCAAGACCAGTTACTTCCAAAGCTGGGATAACCGCCCAAAACGTAAAGCTTGCCACGCAGACACTATTCACTCTCAAAGATACACCATATCAGTATATATTAGAGGATAAGTTTTACCTATTTTAGTGATCTTCTTCTTTTACAAAAGAGATTGTTAATCTTCGTAAATGTATATTAGAGGATAAGTCTCTCAATTAAATACAATATGGATCGATGAAGAGAAATCTCAAATCCCTCTTAATTGTATACAAAAAAATTGTTTAGGATATAAAAATATGTTTTGAATATTTTAAATATTTCAAAATTTGTCTTATTTTTAATATTCTAATTTTAAATTACTTTAATTTTATAATTTGATTACAACTAGCATTTAAACTGGGGTTATAAATCATCACAGCCACACTTTAAACTAAAATTCGAGTATTTCTAAATTGGAAACAATAAAACAATTTAAAAAAAATCGAAATTAGAGAAATTTATAGAAATAAAATATATTTCATGCCGGCCATTGATTAATTAACTTCATCTTTATAAATATTATGTTATATTATAACAAGTTTATATTATTATTGTTTTAAAATGTTATATTTATCCCAAATATACACAAATAAACTTTATCACGATATTATATTCATTCATGGAAGAAAAAGCTAAAATTAATTTTGAATAGAATTGCGGCATGCAAGATTGTTGAAATTGGTACAGGCAGATTTCTTGTTACTTTACATTTTTCCAATCAGTTAGTCATAGCACGACAACACATAATTCGTACAAGTAGATTTTTTCTTACTTATAATTTTGCTTTGATCATAAGGGGTTAATCGACTTGTGGAATTGTTAAAATTTCCTGCAGTTTAATTATGATCAACCGAAGATGAAAAGAACGTGAGATTAATTATAGGAAAAGAGAAAAGTGATTCGAATTGACAATGAGATTTCTTAAAGGAAAACTGTGGATGGTTAAAAAATGACACGATAGGAGGCCATGCAATTTGGTACGACACTGAATGGTGTGGAATGAGTGGTGAGGATAGAGGTGGTACATTGATGATAAAGGAAAAGGTCTGGAACTGCAACAACCTTTGTCTCCATAGGAACCCCTGAAAGATAAGCTAGTTTTGATCATTGCATTGAGAGAGAGAGGAAAAGAATTGGTTTGTGGATGTGAGGGGAATGTAACTTTTTTGCAATTTTCTTTTTTCTGGCCAAGTCACTGATCCCACCGTCTATACTTTTGTGCTAGTTCAACAATCGCGATATGTTAGGATAGAGAAACCTTTTGGAAGGATTACAAAGGGGACAAGCTTTATTTCTTGTCCAGCATTGAATCTGAATATTCTCCTCAACGTTGACTAGATTTATGCCACCTTGCGCTCCCATTTTGTACACCCCAGGGCTACGGCAAAAATTACTAAAAGTAAAAAAATAAAAATAAAAATTCAAAAAGTCAGAAATCTAAAGTGGTGTTGTTTGGTCGTGTTGCGCTTCTCACTTTTTTTTTTTTTATTTACTTTCACTTATCAATTCACGTATTAATAAAATTCTCATGCTGACAATAAAATTCAAACTCTCATTTTTTTTACAATTTTACGATTCTTACACTTTTGTGGAATAGAGAAAAAAAAATACTTTTATTAAAATTTTTTGTTCATCTAGTTTTAAAACTATTATATTTTGATAATTTATATCTAAGCAATATTTTTGCCAATTTCTTAATAAAATATGATGATGTGACATTTGAGTTTAAAATGTACCTATATGTTGATACGATATTTTATAGAGGGGAGAGACGCTTCTTTTTCATGGTCTACGTGCATTCATTTTTCTTTTCTGAAAAAAGTTAAAATATATTAAAAATACAAAAAACAAAATAGTTACCATGAACCGTTAAATAGAAGAAGAAAAAAACAAATATAAAGGGAAAATTGTAAAAAAACACATTTTAAAGAAGAAAAAGAAACGCATTGTCAATTTCATAAAAAGCAAATATATACTAACAACATAGCGTAATCTGCAAATAACAAAGAGATAAATGCAACAGTGAAATATGGCACATTCACCAAAAGAAGATTGTACATGCTAGTGAAAAACACTTGGACAATTTGATGTCACCTCCTAACCAACAAGAGGTGACATGTAGTGAGGGACCTTGCTTTAATTGGTGTTAGCTCATATGTGATATTGTGGTCGAAATGTATGAAGCGTGATGGTGGTACTGTTATATATGTTAAAGTGAGTTTTTTTATCAGCGGGAAAAACATACATAAAATAAATGGTACAAGGTACCAAAATCCATTTATAATGAAGAGAATGTTCAAACTTATCTAAAACACACCCTACAAAAAGTTGTGGTTAGGTTATATGTTAAAGTGATGTTCGTATAAAACATGCTTGACACAATAAAAGTCCCTGCACTAGTGAGGAGCTTTTAATGTGACCTTAATTTGGGAAAAATGATAAATATGGTATATTGTTTACAGAGCTATTGTTGCAGAAAAAAGCATACGTACTCTTATATTATGTCTGATTTAGATAATGCTATGAGATTAATGTTGGTTATGGTATGTTAATACTGTGATTATATTCAATGTGAATTTCTAATTAACCATTTTCTGCTCTATTATTGTCTTCAGCCAATTAACACCAGTGACTTCTTTACCATCGTGGTTCTCACGTTGCAACATATTACAAAGGTAAGTAACATTAATTATCCACTTCATAGTTGTTGTATTATTGAGTGGAAAATAGCATAATGTTGCTATACTTGATTGATACATTGTCTTTAATGACTTTGTGGAGATGAGTTTGAGAACAAAAGTACATCAACTTTAGGACGCATATATAGTAAATGGGAATCCTTTTTTTGTATTGTCATCCATCATTATCTTTGTCGATTTTGTCGTTATCATCACCTTAATTCTCTTTCAAAGTCAGTTTTTTCTTCTTAAATTTTTAAAATTAATGACACTCGATGTTTGTATAATATCAATCGTGATACTAATATATTCTAGTCGTCTTAATTTCCTTTCCAAGTTTAATTGCATCATTAAATATTTTTATAACTATAGTTTTATAGATTTTGTTATATAAATATACATATAAACATATTTGTTTTTATTTTCCTATATGAAATAGAAAACTGGAGAATTTGTGAGTGTTCTGAGGGGGGAGTGAGTACGTAGGCAATGACGACATGTGTAACAAAGGTTAGAGGGAGGGGGAGACAGAGTGAGATGAAGTTGTTTAATTGGTAATGGTAATGTTCACTCACTCATCTCGAGCCACGCATGGCCTTAACCAACAAAGTTAGAGAGCTTAATTAGTATTAGGGGGAAAAACATATCTCTATATGGAAGTGAGAGGGTACCACCCAATTGGACAACAAAAATAGCTTAGATGTCCAAATCCAGAGGCTAACTTCTCTTAATTGTTTATTAAGCTCCAGGTGCTCAGCTTTGGGATCACAACCCATCCCTCTTTCTTTATTCCAAAAGGGTTGTTAGGTTGGTTGGTGCCCATCTCTTCTCTTCTATTGTCTTCTTTTTCACACACACACCATTGTCATTTTTTGACCTTCTCTTCTTCCTAAATCTCTTATTTAGGAAGTCTAAATAACTTCCCTTTTATACACAAACACAAGCTTTACAAAACCATTCAACCTTTTTGCATACACTGTACAATCTCTTTATCCACCTAATTATCTTCCTTCATTCATCTTCTTATCTTAGTTTTTTAATTAACATTTAATATTTGCACTGCTTTCCCCACTTCTACTTATAATTTTTGAAAAGTGTGCTGCTAATTAAATGTTAAAAATATATGTTTTAAGATGATGCATAATATATTCGACAAATACATCTATGATATTTTCTATAAAATATATGTCGAAGATCATATTTTTTATAGATTATATGTTAAAAATTCTATATCGTACGAGTCGAACAGTTTTGATATAAGAAGAATGTTGAAAATTTCACCTCGACTAAAGATGAAGTATTTTAATAATTTATAAATAGGTGTAAACTATAACTTATAAATTGAATTTTATAAGGTCGAATTAAACTTAAATTTTATTTTTTGATAATATATTTTCAAATTTAGATGCAAAATTAAAAAAAAAATTACATTATTTTTAAAAACACATCAATGGAGGAGTTTATACTTCCATACTCCATTAAATTCGTCCTTACGGATGAATTGATCAAATAAAGGAGGAAAGTATAATTTTTTTAAGGTGCGAGGTAGATATAGCGTATAGAAAAGTTTAAAATATTTTTTTTATTAAAACAAATAGTTATTACTACATAAAAGTACCAGGTTATTCCGAATTTAAATTTGAAGACCAATTTAAAATATATAATTTAATACTTTTCGTACCAAATATTCGTAAATACACAATGAAAACCACTTATTATATGCCCCGTACGTATAATTTTCCTACGGTCTATTGTGATGCGTCCCTACGTATTTTATTTGCTGGTGTGGCTTGAGTCTTGACAGGTATTAAATAATAAACAGTAAAACCGGAATGGCACATTTGTAAATATATGTAGAAGTTGGGGCATTTTGGTAGAATGCATTATTCAACATCCTTGAGCACAAACCAAGTGAACAGGCATCATTCAGCTATAAATATGCGTAAGGTCTATGTTGTCTCTCTAAAAACATATCCTCTTTTTAAGGAGAAGAAAACATCACACACTGGTTTTGAGATCGAAGAGATCGAAGCCAGTGAGAGCGATCGAGCTAGTTTGCTAGGAACATAACACACCATACCACAATGAATCATCGACCTTTCCAAGACCACATGATGTTCATCTCTCAGCTATACCCCGCTGATGCACCATACACTCAAATAATTGCTCAACAAGGTTAGAATCCATGCTCAAACGTTGCTCTCGGCTACTTCATGGACCTTGTTTTTAACTTGTGGTGTCTGTGGTTATTTTTTTCAGGGGAGAGTAAGAAGCCGAAACGCCGTCGTAGTAAGAAGAACAAAGGAGGGGAAAACGGTGCCTCGGAAGCCAACAAGAAGAGGAAGCTTAGTGCGGAGCAAGTTAATCTACTTGAACAGAACTTTGGAAATGAGCATAAACTTGAGTCTGAGAGGAAAGACAGGCTCGCATTGGAGCTTGGTTTGGACCCTCGTCAAGTTGCAGTGTGGTTTCAAAACAGAAGGGCTCGCTGGAAGAACAAAAAGCTCGAAGAAGAGTACTCAAACCTTAAAAAATCCCATGAAGCCACCTTGCTCGAGAAATGTCGATTGGAGACTGAGGTATACCTCTTTTTTTTTTTCTTCTTCTCTCGTTTAGTTCTTTCAATATACTTTGGTTTTTCCTAGAAAATTATTCTGAACGAAGTATATTTAAAAAAATGAAATCGTACACAATTAGCAAGTGAGAGCCATTTGATTGGCCCATATTGGTTCTTGTGCTTAGGAAACTTTTTTGGAAAAAGAAAAAAACTGTACTGAGAGTATGACTTTATGGCCTAATATTGTGGAAACTGAAAGCAGAAGTGGAGGTAGTACGCTGGCTGGAGAGTCTGAAATTGAAATTTGTTTGTTTTCAACCAATCAATACTTTGTATTGAAGCACCACACAGTTTACACTCAACGAACCGATAGTGTGTCATTTTCTTATCTGAAAACAGAAACGTCAATTTCGGGTTGTATGTCAGCACGTTACATCTGTGTTGGCCTAGACAATTTTGTATTCCCTATTCTTTCTTTAACTCTGTAAGTCGTCTCTTTATGTATTTGTTTAGGAATTTTGTTGGAGTAGTTTAATTCCGTAAATGTTGAAAGAGATGTAGAAGTCTTCGCATGCAAGCGGTTCTTCAGGGCAAAGCAAAAGGAACCCCAAGAGTGAGAAAAAACAAAAGAGAAAAAAGAAGAAAGTGGAGGAAAGCGGAAACTAAGACCCACCATATGAACGTGCGCATATGAGCTCTGGGCTCGAAGAAACCTAAGTCACACTTGAGTTTTCAGCCATAGATAAGTCATGTGAAAAAGAAAAAAAATAAAACAAACAAAAGAGGAAAAGCCACTAACAAAAGGAACAGCAAACTGCCACCTTAGTAGACAACAAAAGGCACTGTTTCTTCCATTTGTTCGATAAGCTCCGTACAATATTATTAGGACAACTCACGTTGGGCCTGGAGGCCCAGTTACGAAGAAGACACGTACCATGTGTTACCACGTGAAATGCCATTAGTCTCAGATCAATACCTCTCATGTGTCTTTATTTAGATATATTCCCCTAACAGAGCCTTATCTTTGGTTAGATATTATTATGACATTAAGTTATAGCATGTGAAATGAAACATTTGGTTGCAGGTATTGAAGCTGAAAGATCAACTTTCTGAGGCGGAGAAGGAGATTCAGAGGCTGCTAGAGAGTGCTGAAAGAGTTCCAAGTAACAGCTCTAGCTCGTCACAGTCACAGTCACAATCACAATCTATGGAGGCGGTGGACCCACCATTTTTTGGGGTGTTTGGAGTTGATGGATATGATGATGATGTATTTTATGGGCCCGAGACTCACTGCATCAACAACGCCTTGGAATGGATTAATCTGTATATGTAAACCAATAGGAGTTTAGAATATTGTAGATAATGTGAATGATCCAATGTATATTGTTCCTAGCTAGGTAGCTAAGTGTGTTTGCTTGACTATGGTTTGGAATTGGAAAGTATCCATTAACATAATAATTTGCATTTTGACCCTAAATCTTCCTTTCTTGCAACGTTAGTTCGTGTCAGCTATGAAGACATAGTGGTGCCGTGTGTTTCTTAATTTTACAACAGAATAATAATTGAGCTCGCTTGTGCTGACTTTCATTGTTATTCAGGGGAAAGAAGGTAATACACATGCAGAAAAAAGCAAAGAATAAAGACAAACTGTTCATCGTTTTGATAACAGGGGAATATATTAACTATTCACCGTTCCCGTTCCCCAATATTTCTTTTTCTTTCCTTTTCCCCTTACATAAAACGTTGCTTGCATGCATTTATGAACATCTTATTATTTAATCTGTAAGTTGTGTCTGAGTAACTGCGAGATATTTTATTCCATTTGTTTTTATATTTAATTATTATTTGGATTTTTTAATTGTTGAAGATCTGATCATAATTTATCAATACTTATGTCTATGAGATATCATGATATATAATTACTTTCTAGCTGTCAAATGAACAAGTCGATAGAACATAAATTATTATTATTTTCAATTATATTACCATCTTCTTTTAATTTATTGAGTTTCACTTTAACAATAAATTGATATTAAGAACATTTATCTTTAAGAGTTGAGAGAAACCCAAATAGAGGGAGATACATACATAGTGAGCTCACTATCACCTTTTAATAGTGAGGAATATGAGTTATGGAAAATAAAAATGAACAATCATCTTGAAACATTGGATCTTAGAAAATAATAAAAGAAAATTATGATGTTCATGAATTGTCTGAAAATCCAACCATAACTCAAATGAAATATTATAAGAAGTTGGAGACAAAAGAGGCAAAGGTAAAAACATTATATTTTTTCTTCTATGTCAAAAAATAATTTTACAAAAATTATGAATTTCAAATATGTCACAGATTTTGGATTATCTCAAGAAAGAATCTAGCTGTGAAAGGACCACATACATGCAAGTGCTCAATTTGGCTAAAGAATTTAAGATGCAAAACATGAAAGAGACATACAATTAAAAATTATGTTGATAGGTTGATAAGTGTAGCAAATACCAACCTCTCAAGTAGACCTTTCCTAATGAAAAAATTGTTCAAAAATTTTTGGTAAAAATTGTTCAAAAACTTTTGGTTACTATACCAGAAAATTTTTAGTAAAACACTATCATCTTAGGAGAATGGTAAATTCTTTAAAGACTCAAGAACAAATAAGAATGATGAGAAGAATAAAAAGAAAGAAGACTCCAACAATCATTAAGGTGAAAACTTTTACATATCTACATTGAAAATGTTAAATTTATCACAATTGTTTTACCCATTAAAAACCTCTCTAATTTTTTTAATAGTGTTTGGATGACTAATTTCAAGGAGTTTAATTTCATATAAATTTAAACCTCTTTTATTTAAATGTCTCACATTTTAAAATGTTTTTCTATGAAGTAGATTAAATTCTTATGTTTTAAAATCTTAGTTTTGATAAGATTACTTAATTTTTAAGTATATAAAAATTCAAATATATATATATATATATATATATATATATATAATATTTATTAATTTTAAATATTTAATGTCATTGAAAATATAAACATAGAAAAATGAAAAAAAATATAAAGAAATTTAAAATTTTAATTTAGCGTAATTAAGATTTCAAATTACTTTAAAATTACATATTCAAGTAAGGCATTCGACAATAAAACATTAAATAACTTTAGATATAGAATTATATTGACTAACATCACTTTAGTCAATAGTTCAACCTAATTTTCCATAATCTGGTGTGAAATCAAATGGACAGTAGCTCATTAAACTACAGTCTAACATTTATGAATGCAGACCCATTTTGTATGTGGTTTAGACATGTTTGCTAACCAACTAATCTAATGTGCAAAAATATATATTTTTTTAAATTCATTAACTGTATGAAATTAAGAAGTAAAATCTCCCATATACAAGGCATGTTAGAAATAATTTCTCCAAAAGTATTTTTACAAAAAAAATTGTTCGTAGGATAAATTAGTTTAGGAATTAATTTACTAATAGAAGTTTTCTTATTATTTTCTTCAAAATTATAAAGTATCTAATTTTATATTATTTTGTGAAAGAATTTAAGCACGCCCTATACTCTGATGTTCATTAGTTATTATTATTTTTTTAATTTTATAATTTATAAACCATATTTTAGATTTTTTAAAGATATTTTTATTTAAGTCCAGTCCGCCAATATAGGACCGATTTAGATGGGTTATTGTATATTCTTATTTATTTCATAGTTAATGTGGACTGAATGACATTACATTTAATTCACTTTTAAAAACAATCTTCTAAGAACCCATAAAGACAATTATTTCTACAAGTAAACTTCAGTGACTTTTTCACTGTTCAAACTAATTTATATTTGAATTAAATTGAAACTGTAAATGATATTTTAAATTTAAATTATTTACTTGCATTTAATTTATTACTTTCTTTATCCTATACAATATTTTACTTATCTTTTTGTTAATTCAGATTAATTTAAGGAGAAGTGGTGACACTAATGAACCATATTCATAAATAATAAGATATTGTCTGATATAAGATTTAATACATACAAAAGAGTTGATAGTAAATACTGAAGTGAGTATTTATAAAAATTATTTGACTACGTGTATAGAAGAGAAACCAGCTTTGGTTTGAAGATTACAGTTTCCTGTTACAGTGGATGTTTCAAAGTTCAGTGACAAAACCTCTCTCATAGGTTTAGTGGTCAAGTGATGCACTCTTCGATAAAAGACCCAATCTTTTTATATATTGGGCTCTTATAATGGGTTTATGTTTGGACTAGACTAAAAATTGACGCCCATAGTTTCGGTTAAATGGGACCTATTTTATATAGGTTATTTCTTTCTGCACCACCACAGTTTTCATATGGGATGAATGAGACAAAACTACTTCCTTCCTGCTGCCATTTCCTGTTGTCAGCTCCACCTTCTTACTTTTGTCCTAATCCTTGGTTAAGTGTTGTATCGTCCATAAATTCAAACAAAAAACTGTTCTGTAGATTGTGAAATCTGAAATATTCTATATTACATAATCTAAAAACTTTATTTTTCTTTCAGATTTTATAATTTAGAAGATTTTTCTTTTATGTAAATGATTTTCAGAGTGTATAATTTAGAAACTAAAAGATTTTTAGACTGTATAATGAACTCATTTTACCAAAAGAATATTAGAAATTGTTACACATTTAATATATCATACAAAAAATAAAAATTATAATGTTAAACTGCGACAGAAACAATTTGAATGGTGAAACTTGCGAAATAATAATATCTTAGTGATAGAATATGCTATTGAACTTAGTTTCCAGAAGTATAAACAAGGCTTCATCTTTTTGCTTCGCAGCTGGAAAATCAATCTGTCAAAAAGTTCCCACTATGCTAACGCTACCTGTTGATCGAACTAATTTTCTGGTACATCGAATTTGAAATGTGTTTGATCATTAAACATCAATCCGAAGTAATAATTAAGATGAATTCTCAAATTAAAGTAAATTAATAAATATTGACATCCTTCCCGAAAACTACCCGGTTCCCTCATATTTTACACCTACTTTTTCTGTTACTTAAATTTTGTCAATGAAAGTAAGCACTTGATTTTTTTCATTTCCTGTTTCTTGAAATCTCATGAGTTGTACTTCGTTGTAGGATTCAGCTACAAAACAAGAAAGGAAGTTTTGACCAAGTGCTAGTTGATGGTATATTGCAGCAAAATTAATGATTATCTTTCTTTGACGTGGTTGCTCAAACAAATGGGTTCGTGTGAACCTCTTAAGGAGGCAATGCACAGAACAATTCTGTCAGTAATATGCCTCAATGTTCAGTATTTGGAAAGCAAGTTGGGTCAATGTCTGCAAAACTTAGAAAAATCAATATACTGCCTCAGGAGCTGTTGCTCCTCTCCTCCAACCTTAATGAGACGTAAAGTTGCACTTGGTGTGAAGAGTTACAAACGATGGTGGAGATGCTAGGAAGTAAGAATAGAACTCTCAGAGAAAAGCTTCAGAGAGTGTCCTGACGAATGCAAATACCATCAAGGTAATTTCAATTTTAATGATTGTTCTGATCTCAGAAACATGAGTGCTGTATTCCGCAATCAAAGCAGGTTGTAACAGGTCTGGATGCTAGACGTGCGACTTCTTCCAATGTGGCAGTACGTTTTATTCTAGGGAAGAGGTATTATGAGTGATTTTAAGAAAGAATTTCTTGTTAGGAAAAAAAGAATTCTTTTCATAATCTATAGCTTAGTTAATAGTTTTAGTGGCATCATAATGAGCTAATATAAATTATCACCTTTCATATAGACTCTATAACCTTTTTATTCCAAGAAAAATGATTTATGTATATAATATTTATAGGCATAATCAACAAAATTTTAAGATAATATTAAAACAATTTAAGATTTAAAATGTAATTCGTCTTAAATTTTAAATAGTTATACCAATAGATATCATATTTACATAAGCATTACCCATTAAGGTCCTTTGATAGTGTCGAAAAACATTTTTTACAGAATTAATAGACAAAAAAGTTTTAGAAAAATCCCATTAAAACTGCTTTAATAACATTAAAATAATATAATTCTATTTTTCTCTCACCCTCAATTCTTTAATTGCTAAACTTAAAAAGACAATTGTCTCACTTTATCCTAAACTCAGAAAAAATTGAAAAATTACAAGATTCCTGATAATTACATTAAAAGAGCTAATTAAGAAGTCTAATCTCTCTTACGCCACGCAGTCTACGGGGTCTCCTGGGGACAGCACTAATCAGTGATTATGGTTTTGATCAGGTTCAGTATCAGAGGGCACCGCAGGGTCTTCAGCAGCAGAACTATGTTGCTGCGATCTATCTGATTCATCAGTGCCTCTCAGCAGTTTTTCCGCTGCATTAAATTCGTAGTTTAGTAACATACATGGGTAATAAGCAGCAGCAATTGCAAAGGGTAGAAACAAATGTTTCACCTGATCCGGTAATCTTGACTACCACGCTCTTGACAAGCTTGAGCTCTGCTTGGTATGAACTGATTAGTTTGATCTGCATGTGTAACAAGTCAAATTCCACTGTTAAATACAGTCGTTCACAAAAAGCTGAAAATTATCGCTATATTTGAAAGAGGAGTCAACAGATATACACCAATAAATTTGATATTTGGAAACTGGAATGTAAACAAGCAATTTTACTCGATCATGAGATTCTTCTTAATCAAGTAACTAGCTATGTACTAGACATACCACTTCACAATATGCAAAACCCAACACTTGATCGACTCGCGCTTGATGCCTCAACAAGAAGGGGCGCAAGTGGTTCGCATATAATTGCTTTGCTCCCTGTTTGAACCAAGTAGTTTTCAGCAAAATAAAAGAACAGTATAGAGGCATTAAAGAGACAAATTGTCAACCATAAAACATATTATACAAGGCAACATAGTGATATAGGAAGATGGAGTATAAAAAAATTGCTAATAACTTAAAAGGGAAATTCCTCCAAGAAATTACAGTAGACAAAAATTCAAAATCTATGAATCAATTTACGACTAAGAATATGGCAAGAGCAAACTGACAATATGCTGTCTAAAAATAACACCACAGCTTCATCTAAATACGCAATTATAATTTAACAATTAGTAAGGGTATTAAAGAAATTGAACTTCATAAATGTAGAAAAATTCACGCCCCTAGATTACAGGATTAGTTTTACATTTAGATTTAAGCAGTTTCATGTCAAAACTTTTCTGCCCAACTTCAAATGCAATTCAGTAGTTTTATACATTAGCTGTCTCTTCTGCCTCCCTAATAAATGCCAATATAGCTTTTTCCAAATCATACTGCTCTCACTTGCGTAGAAAGAAAAAACAACACATGCCTAACAGAAGAAAATGAAAAAAATTTCAACTCTGGCAGAGAAATTGACGTGCCTATAAAAAATTGCAGATTTGTTTGAAATATGGAGATACATGACCAAATCATGGTAGAAGTAAAAGCAAATTAAGAAAAAAAGGGTGAGAACTAAGGGAAAAATAGCACAAGAGACATAAGATAGGAACACTTAAAAAGGAAAATACAGTTCCAGATGGGTCAAAAACATCATCATGGAGTCAATCTAATTCTATGGAACTCACACTGGTGGAAGGAAGTTGAAGCCAGACAAGAAATGCAAACTTCAGGTGATAGTACATGGGACACCTGCAAAAATAATTAAAATTACAAGTGATTTAGTCCATTATGAGTCTGCAATTACTAATAATCCAGATGCATATAACAATAACAGCCATAAAAGAATAACAAAAAAATGGAGATAGAATCTTGTCACGAGAAGGTAGTATCACACATTGAGAAGAAAATAAAGCTGGAACTCTGAAAATCAGAGGGCTATATACAACAACCCAATTGATGGATTATGAAGTGATCGAACAATACCATGAAATAAGCTTGTCTGTGAACACTTCAACAAGGCTGAACGAACCGTAGGCTGAAAAAATAAAGAAAGGAAAAAAAAAAATCACAATTAATATAATATAATATGCTTTATGTTCATCTGATTTAGATCAACAAGTTTTTTCCTTCCCAAAAGTCACATGTCACGCACGGCCATAGGCATATGGAGCAGTCCAGATTGTGCAATCATTGGAGTTTTGTGCAAAATACACACCATTGGCATGGACCGAGCAGGTTGGGTCATGCAATCCAGTCCGGTGCCAGAAAAAGAATTCAGCATATTTTGTGCCTAAGCCATAATTGACTAACTCTGCCTATGGGCTCTAGGTTCCCGCCTCTTCCCATGCATCCAACCCTTTCCTAACCATTGTTCTGCTCTCTTTCATAACTGACAGCATGCTGTTCCCTCTTTGTTACCGGTGCTTCACTCTCTACCCTAGTGCTTCTTTATTCCAACAGGACGCCATTGCTTTATGTCTCAAGTTGTTACTTCTGTGTACTAAGTTATTAGGCAGCTGTGTAATTAGGTTTCTTATCAGTGTTATTTTTTATGTAAGTATGAGTATGTGCACATTTAAATATAGTCTTGCATTATAGTTTAATCTTACAATTCTTGATACAATCCAACAATCCTAAACCCCCTTCTATTCCAACATTGAAACTCGAGTTCAACAGAACTTGGTTAGAACGTCAGTAACTTGTCATCAGCTATCAGAATGGGATGTGTTGTTTGGCTCTAGGAAGCTGTAGTACTTGAGGGTAAGAATGACAGCTCAGTTTTATGATCTAATTTTCCCCTTCTGATATATCAATTAGTACATTGGGTTGGGCCCATATGTAGGAAGCTATATTACTTGCAGGTCAGAATCACAGCTCAGTCTTAGCATCCAATTTTCATCTTCTGATAAATCAATTAGTGCATTGGGTTGGGTTCCTACTCTCTTATTCTAACAACTAAAGATGCTCAGCAACAAGTGATAGCAAGTTGGGTTCCTACTCTCTTCTTCTAACAACTAAAGATGCTCAGCAACAAGTGATAGCAAGTCCAATGACAAGCAGTACATTGAAAAGAAGGATGCACAAAAAAAGGAGGGGAATAAAATTTTATTAATATCCCTTTTCCGTATACTTAATTTTTACCTGCGTACCCCTTTCATTAAGCATTTGTTATCGCTATATCTGGATTGAATTTTAGTAATTTTTTTTGAGAGAAATTGCTGATAGTAAAAAATAATCTTATATCGCAATTGAAATGGTTTATTGTAAATCCAAAAATATAAATTATATATTCAAAATTAATTATTTATTATGAAATTTAATCATATAAACATAAATATTTATTCTATGCAAAACACATGCTAAAATATTAGAAAATCATGATCTCAATCTAACAAATATTAAAAGATAACTGATTTTATTCTGTCAAGTCCTACTAAACAGAAGTTTTGCAATTTACTCGGCATACATACATCCTATAGTCCCGCTATGTAGGATTTCAACTCCACACTTGCTTTGTTATTGTCAAGCAAGAAAAAGAAATACAAGATAGTAATACTAGAATGTTGATTAGGTGTACAAACTAGTGAGAGTTCATCATGCTGTATGAATCAAGTAGTAAGTTTTTAACTTTTTTCTTGCAATCTTTTAAACGAGAAATCTCACAAAACCTTTCCAGCCATTGGCAATGTAGTAACCCTGGTAGATTCCCCCTAAAAACAGAGAACTGGATACACCACAGCAGTGCCTGAGTATAGTTTCTCTTTTTCGTCTATATCTTAGTGTCTAATATACGGGTTGCTAATTGGAGATCAAAACAGAAAATAAAAAGGTTAGGCAAATTCGTACCCGCCCAGTAAAGAAGACACCTCTGTTGAGCATTTTGATCTTTACTTTCTATTGCCTTGAACGTAGAGTACACAGGCAAAACAACTCCAACACCACAACTGCAAAAACGGATCAACGGTAAAACAACAAATTTGACCACATACCTCTTCCAAATCATAACTGCTAATAGCAAAATCGAAATATCTCACCATGCTGTTCGAATTACGACGTTGGAACCAAGAGGACAAAGGAGCAAACGGAGTCCAACCTGCACCAAATCGTTCACAATCACACATCAATAACCTAAGCATGGCAAACAAAAAATTTAGAAGAATGATGCAACCAACAATTTTAATAAACAATATTATCTCATATTTCATAGATATAAGCAATTAGCAAAATCGTGTTTTATTTGCAATCGACAATAGTAACAGGTAATTGAAACGAAGAATTTGGTGGCAGTTGGACGCAGAATCAAAACCCTACAAAAAAAAAAAAAAAAACAAGTTGACGAAAATTAAATCAGAGAGAAGAAGATCGATTCGAACTTCGCTTGTTATGTTTGATCCGAGGAGATCCATAATGGTTCCCAAGGCACCATTCCCTTCGCTTCCGACGTGCTAGGTAAATTCGTGCATACTTTATATGCTTCTGTTTTAATGCTAACCGTCAATAAAGAAAAAAACAAAAGAGGCAGAGAAACACCTATGAATAACACAAGAAAATGATAGGCCATTGCCACCCATGATTTGAAAGCCCACCCCCATATTATTCAAAATTCCAATTTTATCCTTTAAAATTATATTTTAAAATATATAATTCAAATACGGAAGAGTAATTTAGAATATATATTTTAAAATAAAATAAAAACATATTCTGGATATATGAACTTTTTAAGTCACTTAATTCAAAAATAATTTTTTAATAAATAAATATTCTTTTATTAGTAACAATATTCATAAAATAAATACATAATATTTTTGGTATAAATTATTAAAATATTTACAAAGGAAAACTATATAAGAAATACTTTTAAATTTTGGGATATTTTATATGCAGAGAAAAATTATCTAAAAGAAATATGTCATTTTACGATGTGATGGGTTAATTACAATGTACTTTAAATTATGTTTTATTGGTGTATTTTTCGATCATATCCCTAGTTAATCATGTGTTGTAAAATGTCGACCTGAATTTATTCTACATCTATTAAAATGATATTTGACATTTAAAATATTAAAAAATAGTTATGGTAATAGACACACATAAAAAAGATAAATACTCACTGGAAACCAAAGTTTTTAGAGTTTGTTTGATTGACGGAGTGGATTTAAATGAATTTGAGTGGATTGTGTGTAGATGCTAAGGTTGTTTAGATTAATGGATGGATGGTAAGATTTGAAAATATTTGAAGAAAATTTTTATAAAAGTTTGTGAATGATATGATAGGTGTAAATTAGTTTTGAATTATTTTTGATAAATAAAATTTTGAAAATATAATTTTATCTTTTAACTATAAAAATAATATATTTTTAATTTATTATTATAATTAGTTTTAAATATTTTATTTTTATAATTATCTTATTTTTTTATTATATTATTTTTATATAATTAATTATATTTATTTATTATTATATAAGTACAAATATTAATATATTAATAATCAAAAGAATTATATAAAAAATGTTTGAAATATTATTTTTGTTCTCGTCTTCGCAAATCCTCACTCAATGAAGGGGATGTGAACAGTAACTTCTTTTTTCTCATTTTTTCACATTTTATTATTATTTTATTTCTCGTTTTTTAACTATCCCTTCATTTTATCCATCTCACCAAATTCGTCATCCCAACCAAACAATATGTTACTGTGATATTGGTTATGTTTCACCATTATCTAAATTATGTGGACGACAATGTGATAATACAAATATTCGATCTTTATTCGTCTAATAAAGTATGTACAAATATGACACTGATTTGAACCAATACGTGTATCCAATTGCACATGCTGATGTATGTGAAGCTAATGTCACACTGATAACAAGGTAGTCGACAAAATACAATTATCGATTATCAATAACAGCAATTGCACCGCCTTAAAATGGTGGTCTTTAATGTGTGTTTCAAGGTAAATCATCCAACGTGTAGACCGTTTATCCTGATTTTTCTTTCTTATGTTTTTTGGTGTGATGGTTACCTAATTTTTAGTGTTTACAAGTCTTTTAAGAAATAACTAAGTCAAAGTTTTAAGACTACCTTTTCACAAATGTTGAAATAAGACCTTATAAGCAATTTCCTAGCTAGTGTTACTCAGTGACAACAACCCGGTATTAAGCATCACAATCTCAATTTGAGGATGAGGAATCCAAAATTTACTTAACTTATGTCCATGAGAGACCAACTTTAATTTATTTTGATTCTCACCCTCACATAGTCTTAAAGACCACGTAGCCAATATAACTCACTAGCAAAAATATATTTAAAGGGTTGCCAAAAAATCCATGACACTCATTTTGTCTTTCTACATTTGTTGGCAACACAATAGCATCAATTTTAATGGTTGCTTGTTTCTCATCTTTTCTATATCCTAAATTCTAAACCCTAAATCGAGACATTGTCGATCTCTATCTAACTTCGACTTAAGACGTTGCATCTCTAATTCTAGCCATGTCTTTTGGTAAATGCCAAATGATTTCATGAACTAACAACTTTTTTAAAAAACATACATTTTAAAATGCACAATTTGAATTGTATTAATATATTTTGGATTATGCACTTCATAATATACAAAACCATGTTATGTATTGCATAATATAAAAATGGACTGCTTGTTCTTGCACCTCTAAGCCTTCTTAGGACACCTTCAAAGTTTTAAAATATTTCGATGCTGTCCTTTTTGTAATTGTTTTATCCCTGGGAGGTGGAGGGATTGAACGTTGAGGGTAGGTAAAACCTTGAAGGTGGATGGATTGAGGTGCAGTGGGTGAGTGGCTGTGGTGGTATGCGTTATCGGGGGTGGTGGAAGAGTAGGAGAATAGCGGCACGACGGAGTAGTGGTGGTGCAGTGTTGTGTGAGAGTGGGTTCGATATATATTATGAAACAAGGCTTTCGAACGCATTTGTGATTTTAAAAATGAGTTATGGAACGATTGGTTCCGAAATATAATTTTGGAGGATGAGAATGTGTTATGGAATAACAACGTATTCTGGAATACAGTTTCGAAACACCCCATTTCAAAACTGAATTTCCACGAAAAATCTCTCACCCCAAATTGCAAAAATCGAATAAAATCCTTCAAATACATTACAAATCGTTCAATAGATTATGCATGGATCAAATACTTGTCAAATATGTTGCTTGATGAATGACGGAACCAAAACGACAAACACATGATTGGAAGTGCTTGGAGGTGGCGCGGCACACCAAAGGAATGAAGAAATGAAGATTTAGGATTTAAGGTTATTTTCGTCTTCACACTGTTATTTTAAGGGTATTTTGGATAACTTGAAAATTTTTAGGGTGTCTGAAGAGAAAGGCTTGGAAGTGTAGGAAGAAGCGGTCCTAAAAATGTCCCAGATCAACCATTACGAGCTTAAAGAACAACAACGACGAAATAATATACACAAAAACGAACCTGATCAACATGAACAGCGATGTGATGAAGATGATGCTAGTCTTAGAAAGGCAATGTAGTTCGTGAGGGATTCTCACACATAAGCACTAACAACGCGAAGAAGATAAGTGGGATAGAAATGAAAGGTAGAGTTGTTTTATGAATTGAAGGGGCTATTTTTACCAGAATCTCATGGGGGTGCAGGTTTCAAAGATTAGAATGAAGAGGTTGAATTTAAAATCTAAAATAGTTCAAGCCCAGTTAAATAGCAAGCTCCGGCCCATCAAATATTACAGGTCTTTTCACAATGTCTCATCGCGTGTAGAATTTTTGATAGAGACAAAATTTAGTTATAACAACACATATTAACAGTTTCTATTTTATTTCAGTAAATAAATTGAAATTTAATCACACGGTTTGGTATTTTATATGGTTAATCTTGATTGATGACTTCATTTATTTATTTTTCATTTCTTTAGTTGTAATTTCAAAGCTAAATTTTGGAGTTGTTTGGATTTTTAATTTTTCTTGACAGACAATAAACATGTTCTTAAAATATATCATAAATACGGTGAAGAGTATTTTGATTGTAGCATGTCTAAATTAATATAGCTCACTTTACTTATTGGAGAATTTTTACAACATTCTTTTATCTTAATATTTTCTACTAAATTAAAAAAACAAAGTTGCAGATAATGGTATAAAAGATTATTATTAAATTTTAAAAAATAATTATTTTTAAGAATATAAAAAAAATCTCAATATAACTAAATTTAAAGTTCTTTTTCTGCTAGTAGTAAAACATTTTGGATAATAATTAAACTTGTTGAAAAAAATGTTTTATATAGGTCTTTTGCAACTACTTTGCATAATGCCTGCTAGGTATATGAGTAGTTATGTGACTTCATTCTTAAAAAAAATAATGACATTTTTGTAACTACTTTTTGGATATTTTTTACATATAAATATGTAAAATAGAAAAAAACAACAACTCAAAAATACTAAAAAATTTAAAAGTAAATAATGAACACTAAAATTTTTAATAAATTTTACAAAAATGTTAACCTATAACAGAGAAGTAAATAGGGGATAAAGGTTAAACCAGCTCACCCATCAAGTAAAATTATTGTTATGACATCTTTAATGACTTACAACATCAATGTAAAAGCAAGTTAAACAAACAAATCACATACATTGAAAATGCGAACAAGCGATAGAGAACACAAGCAAAGAATCAAAGAGACTAGAGGAGCGTGAGAGAATGACAATAGCAAAAGCAATCAAAATGATAAGTTAAAAAACACATATATCATTGAAATAATAAATCTACGTCAAAATATGGAGCATATAACGTCGCACTTCCTACATTGATTGGAGCTTACAACCGATGTAGAAAGTTACTTTATTACATCGGTTCCAACCAATGTAACAAGTGACACACTTTATTTTTTTTCAATTTTTTTTTTGAGATTTTTCTAGGTTATTTTCTACATCGGTTGTATGTAACAACCAATGCAGAATTACCCTTATTACATCGGTTACCCCTTAACCAATGTAATATGTCCTTATTTATTTACAAATTGTTATCGCGTTTTTGTTTATAACGGTTACTTTTTAATCGACGTAATGTCTTGTTATAAAATATCATTTTTCACTAGTATAATAAACTTTGAAATGTGTTATTTTTGTCGAAGAGTTAATAATAATTATCTCATCATCACATTATGAATTAGCTACATTTGAACGATGAACTTGCTTTTTATGTAAAAATGAAAAAAAAGTGACAAAAATTATCTCTATACAACTTTTACATAGCATGTATTAAAAATTACCTTGTTAAACTCCTTCTAATTAAAATATTTATGGTAGTTACAACTTTAATTATTTTGAATACGCGTGTAAGTCAGAATACTTTGTTCAATATAATGAAAAATTTTGGTTTCACTCATATAATAAACTTTTCTATTGCATATTACGTTACAGCTCAACCTAAATTTAAAGTTTTTAGATTGAAGATCAAGCGAGACCTAAATTTATTTTACTCACACCCACAGCCATTAACAAACATAAAAAACCATAAATATTACACGAAAAACAATTTCTTTGTAATAGTGTATTTTAGGATATAGATGGTATTTTTTTTTTCGAGTACGTCGAATTTTGTTGGAATAGAGAAGATTTTTTGGCCACAGCTTGAAATTTTGTTCTGCTGCGAAATATTTCTATTTTTCTAAGATGAAGAGTACAATTTATGCAATGGTTTATAACAACTATTTTTTGGAAGAGAGAGTTGTAAATCATGGTCCCTTGCTCCTTCTGCGTGTCAAAACGGCTGCATTCAATGAGGACAGGTTACTTCACATAACAACCGAAAATATAAGTAGGTTCACTAAATTGTTCTTATTGTCTACTCAAGTTAGTTATACTGTTGATGAAAACGATGCAAGTAAACTTAAGGTGGATATGTGCCCAATATTCACGTTGTAGGAGATTTGAACACTCGGTATGAACAATCATATCTCATGATTCTCTGGCGATAACTGCCCCAAGTTGTCTCCAAAACGATTACTCCACCTCACAGTCTACCGTCAGAAAGATCAACGCTCAGACTCCGTGCACCAATTTTTATGTAGCACGCATCAAAATTTATCAAATAAGGAACAAGATCCATTTCAGAACGAACAAGAAGCATGCTTGGAAAACTGATTGTCTCTCATGTTCACTATGCTTTTCTGTATTACACAAAATAATCAGAATTTACATGTAACAATACGTGCTTTACAAAAAGTTATCTCTATCTCAAAACACACAAGTTTCCTAACCCCCTTTGCCTTTTTTATATATATTGAAGATGCTTTCACCTGTAGTGCCCTATACATACATATATGTATGCATGCATAGAGAGAATATGAATGTTCTTTGTCATTGACATATATATCGTGTCACGTCAGTTTGGCACTGAGAACATATTTGACACAGAAAAGAGAAGAACAAGAAAAAAGGTGGATGACGAACTAATAATCGTAATTGAATATGCTGGTCATAAAAACCTTTAATTTATCATTTTGAAAACCACCAGGAATAAAAGATAGAAAGAAGTCAAAGAACCATATAATCTGCCATAGAAAGAGCCCTCGTTGATTGGAAAATGAGTAAAGTTGATCAGGATAACAAGAGCCCAACAAAGAAAGACAACGTCCCCCTCCAACTTTAGAAGATAACAAAATGGTCCACAATAAATACACGTTCATTCCTGCTTTTTTCCTTTTGCCAAAGATACCTACATTTTCCATCATAATCACTTGAAAATTCAAATGTAATAAGTAACAATATTATTGCAATGGTACTACTGATTAGTGGTAGTTTAATATTTCATAATTCCCTCTACGAATGACAATTTTACTGTCTTCTAAAACCGCCAAGCTGACGAGGAAACCATGGCCCGGTCATGCCAGAACAGTACCAGTTCGTTCTGATGTTTCTCCACGTGGAAGCCTCTGATTTGCGACTTGGCCAACAAGCACTCTGCTTGGAAATCCACGAACTGACTCAACTGAACTGGCCTCATTCCGGCGCCGTAAAAGGCCTCCCTCCACGGTGGCATCCGCCGCCATGAACTCTCCACCGCCGCTAAAATCTTCGGTCGCAGCTGCATCGTCTCGATTCTCCTCACCCACTCCCCTCCTCCCCCAGCCGTCGACGCATCCAGCGACTCCAGCATCATCGAGTAGTACTCCAAACTGCTCACAACACCGCGTCGGAACGACGAGGCCGCCGCTGTGGCCATATCCGCGCACCCCTCGCCATCCACCAAAACCACCACGCTGGGAGAGACCCTCCGCAAGTCCGCCAAGAACGCGGCAGCATTCCCGAGGTGGCGGAAAATCACTGGCGAAAGGAGCACGGTGGTGCTCTCGCCGTCCACGAGCTTCACTGCCTTGAAGGAGAGCGTCTCGAAGGTTCGAAGCGGCACGAAGTCGACATGGACGCGGATCCTGAGTTCGAGAGCAAACTGCGCCAGGTTGTCCCGGACCAGCGTGCTCTCGACGGCGTACTCTTCGGGAACGACGGCGGTGATTCGGAGAAGCGGCGAGTCCGTGGACTTCTCCGCTATCTCCTTCATGAGAGAAGCGTATTGGATCCCGAGGCCGATGTCGAAGTCGATGACGTGCATGAAGGAGCACGCTGCGTGATCGAGAACCACCTGGTTGGTGGTGAAGATCGAGAACATTGGGATCGGCGAGATTCCGGAGAAGGCCTTGAAGGTTCTGATGCCATGCACGATTTCCACCAGCGAGGAAACCCTGGGCGTCCGGTTCGAACCGGAGAGAAGAGATTGGAGAGCTTCTTTGAAGTAAAAGGCGGCGCGTTGGAGAGGTTTTCCCACGGGGGATCGTAGCCGTTGATTGAGCCGCTCCAATATCACTTGTGCCACGTGTAACTGCTTGGTGTCGAAGCAATCCGCGGCGCGGATGAGCTCTTCGATGAAATCGAAGCCGTTGTTGTGATGGTGGTTGCTGAAGTCGTGAACCACGTGGTTAAAATCGAAGGCGAGGTTTTGGTTGGAGTAGATGTCGGAGAGCGTGGAGAATTCAAGCGCGTGGTCGAAGGGTGCAATTGTGAAGTCGTCGCATGGGTTGTTATTGTTGTTGTCGGGGTGGGGAATAGTCTTCAGAAGGGGAGCACCCGAGTCGTCGTGTAAGCCCAAGTCCTTCATGATGGAGTCCCAATCCAAGTTGTGCAACGCATGGTCGTCCAGGTCCAGACAATCTTGGGAGTCCGTCACGACAAGTGCTTGATCGGTGGGCTTTTCGGAGCCCGGGCTTGGGCTTCGGCACAGGTCGAGGACGGAGGTGGGCTCGTAGCACAGGCCCGTGGTGTTGAGGTTGGGAAGGGCAATGGTACGGACTATGTTATTAGTGGGTTTTGGGTTAGTCTGTGGGGATGAGGGAACGGGAACTCTCATCGCTTGATGAGGACTAACAGAAGGTGTTGTGGTGTGACCTTGTGCTCTGTGATGTGAATGATGGAGAAGAGGAATCGTTGAAGCTTGAAAGTGGAGTGTGGGAAGGAGAAGAAGGAGGCTTTTGGTTGGTATCACTGTGGCCCTTTTTATCTTTGCTTGTGTGCATGTAAAGGGGTAGGGTTACTTCTCTTCGTTTATGCTCATGTCATCTATGCCTTCCCATGCCTTCAAATATATATATATATATATAGAAAAGCTAGCTACCATGTTTGACCCTTCTCTATCAATAATGGACTCACAATATATTTGTTTATTTTGCATTAGTTAAGTTAGTTTAAACTCTTTATTTTAAAATGTATTTATCAATACATTAAACTTTATCTAATTCCAGTATTTTCTCTGCTGAAATATTTTTTTCATTAATTATATAATCAAATTTATTTAATTTGAAAAAATCAAAAATCACTATGAAAGGGAACAAACCTATAATTGAAACATTTTTTTTTTATCACCGTGACCTTGAGATCTTGTTTTTCTTTGTCTTTCTTGGTTGAGCTTGAGAGCACAAACCTCCATGCGCAGGGTTAAAAACACATATGTAGATATCTCCTATATAAGCTTTGACTTTGCGTCATTGGTGTCTGTACTTACACGTTATGTTTTGTGGACGAAAATTATCCATCAATTTTAAGTAAACTGTAACTATGTCTTGGGAGAAGACCCCAAAAATTAGTTATGTCCTCTCACCTTTCAAAATCAAGCCAAATGTACGAAGTCCAAGACAAGGACTTGCACAAAGCTAATTGGAATTTCTTTACGATAAAAGTTAGGTATTTTAGTATTGTTTTTAACTAAAATAAGGAAATTCGTTTCTATATTTACTACTATAAATAGTTTTTATTAAACTTTGAAGCTAATTATTATATTAAAATTAGAATTTTACCTGAACTTTGACATAGCAAATGTTAAAAATATTGCATATAATGTTTATTCGTGAAAGTTAAGATAATAGTCAGGTGTTCCTATTATGCATAAGTTTGGGGTGCATTTTCTTTTAAGAAAATAGACAAAACGCCAAAATATTATAAAATGATTTTATACTTTCATTCAATCACAAATGATCATTATTTAAATTTAAATATTAATTATACCAAACTATCATTACAATAAGTTTATTAATTTTTATAACATATATTTATAAAATTATATCGGCATTGATTTTCATTTCTTGATAATATTAAAAAAATCTATCATTAAACTAAAAAATTACTTGATAATTTATATCTTAAACTTAAAGGAGACGGTCTTGAGATTGAGTAAGAAAAGAGGAGTGAGGAATATTTGCTTCAACCAAATTCTTAAAAAAATATTTCTTGTTTTCTTTTAAGGAAAATAACTAATTTTTTACATGAAAACTAAAAAAAATTATGCACCACTTATGATTTTTCATGTATAATGTCCTTAGTTACCTATATAATAATCAATTAAAAAATAATGTTAATTGATTGATAATATAACTATTTTCATATTAACATATCAAAAGTAGATCCTTACATATATATGATCTTAATTTATTTTCATTTTACGCTACCAAAATTTCCCAATCAAGTTTAACGGGGAAAAAAGTGATTTGCAAAAGTTTGATAGGCATTTCTAAATAATAAAAAAACAAAACGTGAACTATTGGCACCACCCATATATTTTAAATGAATGAATAAAGAAAGGGGTTAAAAAACAAACCGTGATTATACTAATCTTGTTTTACTTAAACAACACCACCCAACTAAAGATGATTGAGTGGATTTATTTCCACGTATCTAGAAAAGACGGTTCCCTTCCTTTATATATGGCAAAGGATGTTTCAACTGTAAAACGACAAAAGAGTCAAATAGTGGGCGTTAAAGGCTTAAAGCAGCTACTTAAGTCCTGCTTTCTATAGTTTGGGCCCACAAAAGTTCTAAATGGGCCCCATTACAAAGCATAGCACCACTCATCTTTAACTCTTTATTTATACCCCAAAAAAATAAAGAAAAGTGTTGGTAAAGGTCCATCATTAACTACTTTGTAAGGGTTGCGGAAAGTTTTGCACTGCTACGTTCCTACCTAACTACAAATATTAGCCGTTACAAATACATTTCCTTCAACTGTTAAAATGGATCCACAAAGAAGGTAAACAATCTTCAGGAACCAGACCACTTTTGACTAACTAAGTTTTTTGGTAAAGTTAAGCAGTAAAAAGTGTGGGGAATGCCTATCTTATATTTTTTAGTAATTTTTTATGATGTCAAAAATTTAAATTTAATATTTTTGTTGGAATACTATTTACCCTTAGCTTTATCTCAATTGTTTGGTTATTTCGTTTGTGCCATTACCAATACATACTTACCAAGCAATTATGTATAATTAAATATCATTTTGGAAGGAATATGGATCTGTGATGGATGTATTTCTTATGAGGATTATTGTACACTTGGCAACAAAGAAAGGAATATCACTTCTTTTTAATTATTATTTTGTTTAGAAACAGTTTATTTTAATTTGTTATATTTTAGGGACCAACCTAAACTAGGGAACATACGCGTATTAGTCAAGAGAGGTCGGTAGCGTTCACACTTCAAAAGGATAGTGAATGATTTAACTTTAGATTAACCTTATATATCAATTTATTACTTTTTCAATTTTACCAAATTTTAATTCGCGTATAGAATATTCCACTTTTATTTTTAAAAAATCATCTTTTTTATGGTGTGCTTGTTAAGTAAATTTTAAAGTAATGATTGGAAAAAATATTTTTAAAATAATGTTGTCATGTCACACTTATAAGTACTCCTTTACAGTTCTTATAACGTGCAATAGATTACAGAATTTTGTTGGTTGTGTTTAAAAGTATTTTTTTTCCTAAAATGTATCTTCCTTCTTGTCATTTAACATTTAATGATAAGATATTTGAAAATTAAGTGCAGTGAAAGAAGATATCACACATTTACTAATGAAAAAGGTTTAAATTTTAGATAAAATAATAATTATAACTCTTAACAGGAATATCTTGCTGCAAAAACAAAGAAAAAATAAATAAAGCATGATCCGGATCCATTAGAATTTTCATTTTTCTCTCTGAGATGAGATGGGTCTCAGTAGAGTGGGCAGAGGATGACGTGTCCTTGGTGGACCCCAGTGGACGGCATTCGTTGGATATGCATTTGATCGGCGCGTGTAAAGACGGCACGCGTGACGAAGGAATATGTTCCAAACCATGATACATGACAGGGAATCAATTTCCTCTTCCTTCTGTCAAAGATAAATACCTCCATTCATTTACTAATCCACATTTATTTTTCTTAATCTATCATAATTAATCTGCTTGTTAATGGACACTTTAAAACAAAGTTTGTTCCCTTATAAAATAAAATGTCTTTATGTCAATTTGCTCATGCCTCGTGGCAGATATATAATATACCACAAATGCACTTTTTTTAATTCATGCAACACACTTCGTCGGTACTAGATTATGACCAACTTTATAGGATTATGTTTATTTCTGAAGTATTTTATAACATTTGATTATTGAGGATTATTCATGACCAATTTCTACACATTCTAATATCGAGTATAAGGCATGTGGTGTAGAAATGATTACTCTAACAAGTGTCTATATATTCTCGTTACAAAAGGATCCAATGCTTGCTATACACCCGGAAAGAAAATTTTATTCACTTCTTTTTTTCTTCCCACTCGTTTTCCTCTTACCAAATACCATATTTTTCTTTTTGGTCGGTACCAAATACCATATATATTAACTTCTCGATTTATAATATTATAATATTCATATAATATTTCATTTATCTCTCCATCCATTAACTATATTATTTAACGCATCTCTTTTCTTTTTGCCCTCTCTATTAATTGGGTAATTCTTTTATTATCAAATTTATGTAAATACAATGTCTTTTACCTCTAACAATGATAAGGAAACTAGTTTAATCACACCGTGCCTCCTTAAGATTGATATAATCAATTACATATAAATGCATTACAACTTATTATATTATCATGAGATAAAAAAAAAAATATTTTTCATCAATCAAACACCCTTCCGTATAAGTTTATTATACTACGGGACTTCCGTATAAGTTTATTATACTACGGGACTAAGTTAGTGGGACAACAAGATTGAATATTATTAAAATCCCGTAAACTTATGAGACTAAGTTGATATATGGAAAAAAATAGTTATTAAATTTTTTATAAACTAGATTTTTTAAATTAAATATAAGATTATATTGTTTAAGAATGGTTTGATATATTTTAAAAATAAAATTTAAGTCTAATTCAATCTTATAAAATTAATTTATAAAATAAGATTTGTACTTACTTTATAAAGTATTGAAAAACTTTATTTCTAGTAAAGATAGATGTAATATTTTTAACGGAATTAGTTATAAACCTGTAAATCTAAATCCATGTTGTTATTCACTATAAATAAAACCCACATGAAATAAAAATATATAAAAGAGACAAAGAATATATGAAAATCAAGCATATGTTTCATCTTTAAATTAAAAAAACAAAATGGATAGCTCAATCGTGATTAAAGTACAGAAGATCGAAACTAAATCTCGGCGTCAATACATGATTTCATCATGATTCCAAAATCATTGAGGTAATCAGCAAAACTTGAAGACACTGTTTCTATAAAAAAAGGTGGCGTGTGAAGGTGGTGGGGTTGTTTAGGGTTTACGTGTATGCGCGTATGTGTGTATATTGCCTTAACGATTAAGGCTGAAGGGAAGAAAGGACACGGTGGAGATAGGGAAAAGGAAGCTTGAGGATTACAAAAGAGGATAGGTGGGGGTGCATAGGTAGAGAGATTCTGGTTTATATATATCATGGGTCATATAAATAAAAAGGTCCATTATTCACACCCACTTCCATTCCAAAAGAGAAGGGGGGAAAAAGCTAAATAAAGGGTTGTTGAAGAAGTGGAGGAGGATGTGATTTTTCATTAGGGGAATAAATATAGGAGGATCTTCTATCTTCTATGTGGTATAATGGCACGCCCAATGCTTTTTACTACAGGGGATCCATCAGGATATGTTGTTGCTCTCACAACTATAAAATACCACCTTCGATTCATTGTTTTCTTTCGTGCTCTGTGACAGCTATTCATTTTGTGCATGTGAGATTCCTCCACATTTTTCTATAATATGCGTGCATGCTCTTCTTTTCTGTCTCTGCGATGGTCGTCCTCTTCCTACTACTACAAGTTGACGTGAGACATTGTATCACAGTTTTGTGGTGTTAGGTGAAAGTCTTCAAGATTTTAGCCTCTGCTATTAGTTGTGTTGAGCCCACTTCCATGCACCGTGACGTTACCAACTCGTATGACTCACTTTAAAAAGGAATTTTTTTTTGTCTTCCCATCAAACAGATGAGTTTCATTGGAGATAAGACGGTCTTGGATAATGATTCTTTAAGAGAAAGAAAATATCATCATAATTAAAATTGAAAATGGGGTCACCAGATGATAAACAATTATTTTTTTTTTCTCTCATGCATGCACTCCTTGTTTAATAATTTATTCACATGCATTTGAAAAAGACATCTTAAACAACAGGTTGACAAATTAAGCGACAACAATGTTAGTATCAGTTTAAACGCCATGTTAATTATGTAAAACTGACGCTAAATAACGATCTTATGTTGTAACCTGTGTATCAGTACTAAAGTTTATGTGATAATCTAAAAAGTTAAATGTTATACATTGTATGTGAAGGTATATAGTACGAAGAAAAGGTATTATCTTTTATTGACAGTGGATTTCTCTTTTCCCAGATTATCAGAGCACCACCGCAAAAATTGCTCCAACCATAGTCCCACATAATATAACCATAATTAGAGTTTACATTATTTTTATGGATCCTTGAAGAAAATTTTTAGTTAGGATTTATATTATTTTTATAGGTAGAAATAATAAAAGAAGAAGAATATGAAGTTTGCGCAAACTTAAGAATATTAACATAAATGGTGCACAAAAGTATTGAGTCAGAGAATTATAATCACAAATAAAAAAAAAATACCAGAAATTAATCAAAATTTTAATAATTATAAAAAAGAATGTATAAAACAAAAGTTTTAAGTTTTGGATGTGAGAGATGGAATAGGGTGCCCCAAATTCTGTCAACAGAGATATTTTTTCTATCAAAATCAAGTTGTCATGATTTCAAATTTGTTTATCATGTCTAATAAAAGAGCTCAAACCACCTAATCAAAAATCCACAAATTGCCTAGGAAGGATAATAGAGACAAAAATAGACCCCCTTTACTTCCATATTTGGAAGGTTTTTTAAAGAGCTAGTTAAACTAAAAAAAGTTAAAGGATAGAAAATTAAATAAAATATGTACTGAAGTAATAGTTTTAAATTTATTTTTAAAAAGGGAAATAATGCTTGTTATAGTATACAAATAAAAATCTGAATCATTTTCAAATAATAAAACTGTTTTATATTAATTTACTATATTCTCTCCATCTATCCCCGTATTTCTCATCATGATTTTTTGTTTTTTCATAGTTTGACATACTGATATGATAACAGCGTTTTTTGTTTTACTGCATAAGCTCAAGTATTCTTAATTTTGGAATCACTTTTTTATAATGTAAAATATATATTTTAAATTCTAAAATAAATGTGAGGGGGGTTAAAGAATTTTATCAATTATGCAGAGTCCGGATCAAAGAAGAAAATGGATAATTGCTTTTTGCCCTACTATAATTTATTCTTAAACCTCTATGAGGTATATAAAAGATAGTGAATAATTAAAATTTATCACACGTCTTACCTAACAAAACACATTATATTTATGTTTCAAGTAAACAAAAAAAATACTATCAAAGTTAAAATTACTCCTGCTAAAGAAACTCTGCCACATTTTACACGTCCAAAAGTTCGTCATTCCATAACACATAGACTACATGTCGATTACCCTGAAGACTTTCAGCAAATTACTTGTGACTCTCTAAGCCTGCAAACCAAAATCAAGTTTAGCGTAAATAGTTTTTTAACCATGCTTAAAAAATCTATCACAAGATACTCGTCAGTATACTAATAGTATCACATTTCTCATGTTTTTTAATCTTCTTTCCTGAAGTATTTGCCCATTTGTCAGTCTAAAATATTTTGAACATTACTCTGGTCATTAAAAAATATATAAATTAGAGACTTGAATAATATTTTTTTGGACATTAATATTTTAAAATTTGTTAATTAACTTAATGATCCAGGAACTGAGTTAATAGAAGTAAACATCTACCCCGCATTCGAACAGCGTATGGGTATTATTTTGTTGTGAATAATAAAAATTTATGACATGTCTTACATAAGAAAATACAAATATTAAATTAACACATTATATCTATTTCATGTAAACAAAAAGCACCATCAAAAATTAAAATTTTTCATTCTAAACCACATTTGAGCTCATAGACGTCCAAAAGTCCAAAAATGCATCATTCCATCATTCGAAGACTACACGGCTGCAAAAAACAGAAATAGCCTCACGTCTTTAATCAGCAAATTACTTGGTGACTCTGTAAGCCTGCAAACCAAAACCAAAATCAAGTTTAGTGTGTATGTATAACAGCCAAATGAATGTATGAAGTATTTTAAATTAAAAAAAAAAAAAAGACTCACCTTAACCCTTTTCAGCAGCTCTTTAGCATTGCTGTCCTTCTTGAAGTGTTCTCTTACAGGCTGTGCATAGTCCAAAAAAAATCATTGAGCTTATGTCACATATTAGAAATGAAGAAAAAAAAAAGAATACTCTAGTTCACATAAAATATATTGTATACAGGCTCGCGATGAATAGTGAGAACATGGCACCACTACGATATAATATCTTGAGCCAGCCTAAACATGGGCGAGGCGGCTCTGGAGTCTAATTACGGGTACCTCACTCCCATGTTAAATAACCTTAATCAAAACAAGAATATACTTTGGCTAATAATTCAATCATATGAAAAAAGCCATTTAAGCCCAAAATAAAAATGTCATGATTTGTACTTTGTTATAGTCATGCTTCAATCGGCGAAGCTGATGAATTAAACAATTTGAAAAATTTTATCCAGCACATTGATATTTGCAGATTGAGACCTTGTTAAACAATTAACATACTAATCAATATGATAACAGGAGTATAAAAAGCAATAGGCTTTTAGTTTTTTCATTTTTTTGGATCGGGATTTTAGGAATAGGAACTTAAAAAACCAACACATTAACATCAATATAATTAAAAATCATCACCTCCAGAATTTTATTCAATGACTTTGACAATGCCGGTTTGAGGTCAGCAGGATGTAGCTCTCCACTTTCATAGTCTGCAATAAGCTCTTCGTAGGTTTTGAATGTCCTAGATTGGATGGAAGAATAAGCATATATCAACCAAACCATTGTGCAGAAGAAAAGACAGAAATAATGGTAAAACTGACTAAAAGTAAACAAAATGATCCAAGAAACGCTATGTTCAAGCGGATGAAATAGCATAACTTACTTATTCCCACCATTATCTGCACTACGCTCCACTGTGAACTCATTAAACCAGGGTAAGATTAGGTATTTAATGTACTCCAAGCATGGGTTTCCTTCCACAACCTTTGGCGGGCAATAAGCCTTTTTTATTTTCACATTCACTTCAGCCTATATCCAAATATAAAGTTAAGAAGACACAAAAATTGTAATTTTAAAAAATAAAGGGAAATTACAAATAAAAGGGAACACCTAAAAAATATATTTATCATTAAGGAACAAATAGTTATGTCTTGGCATAAAAAGCACAACAATATATTTCTTCATACTAAACATTTTATTCCCTTTTAATATTTTCACATTTTTTTCAAAATGGAAAAGATCATTAGACTTCTAATAATAAGCAAAACAGAATGCAACTAGATATGACAATTGATATGCATATGTACTAGAGAAACAGATTTAATAGCACAGTTAGCAACTTACCTCCTCGTCTTCCATGAAAACAGAAGATGATGGATCACTTTTTGACATCTTCTCTTGCCCTTGCTGCAGACCAGGTAACATGTCTGCAAAATCACCCCCAAAACACAGTTAGCAGAGACACAACTTAAACATACACTATACCAAAGGAAATTCGATGAATACGGTGTGACAAGATAATGGGCTTGTTCTTCCTCTTAATGTCATCACAATACTCTCTAGCAAGTACATTCACTTTCCGCTGATCCATTCCCAATTGGCAGATGTCAGCCTATTTGCAAAAAGAAACATCCATGCATTATTAGCTATTACTTTTGAAGCAACTTTACAACTAGTTTCAGAGGTTAGGACATAAGTAGCAGCACAATATCTGAATATTCAAACATTAGAATCCAAATAACAGCACAGTTGAGGTTTAGAGTAGAGATCATCAATACTTAATAGAAATAATTAACACACTATCACAATTTCCAATTTTAATGCTAACATTGCAACAATGACATATCTATTTATTTCAGAAGTGTTCTCTACAGTAAACTAACATTCATTGTGAGCTTATAAGGTAATGTATAATTTTGTACTGATGACAAGCTAATAAAGTATAATCTATGCAAGCACAAATAGGTGGTGAAAAATGAAACAAACCTTGAGGAAAAATATGTCCGCACACTGCATGCATGGATAGAATATCTGAGCAGCAGTCAATTCGTCCTGTTCACTTCGTCCCATAATTTGGCTACATCTATAGTTCACAAAATTAAAACACAGAACATCATTTCCAGTCCAAAGCCACCATTTACAAGAACAAACAGAAAGAGGGAAAGGAACCTGATAATCCTTTTTAGATTGTTCTTCTGAGCTATATCCAACACAAGAGGCCAGTACTCATCAGCTCTGGCGTTAATCTCCTTTGAAGACCACAGAAACTCAACTTTCCCTCCCTCAACATCCATCCCAACAGCTTTCCAAATCTCAATCAAGTAACGACCAACCGTCTCAATTTTCTTCAAATCCCCTCCCATCTTATTGTTGAGCTTCGCAAACCAGTCAGCAATCCATATTTTGACACGGCAACCAGCAGATGTGAGCTTGTTCACACTGATTGTTTTCATGACACCCTAAAATAATAACATACTATTAAAAGAAAGTAACCCAAGGCACACAACACTACACCTCATTCAAAATTCCAATGCATTCATCTTAGAGCTCAAGTAATCGCAGTCAAAAAAAACTTTTATTTTTATATTTTGTTTCCATTTTGTAAAAGTATATAATTATAGAATTTATGAAAATATTCACTGACCTGAGCAATGTGCATGCGCCCAGAGGGTTCGAATCCATCGTAGCAAACGGGTTCGGGCTTTTTGGTGAGGAGGTTAAGGAGTTCATCTTCCTGAATGCACTCTTCTCCGACGCTCCTCACAATTTTAAACCTCTCTTCGGGGCTCAACCTGGAAGCGAAATCAAAAAATGAAAATCGAAACCCTAAGAGCGAGTCGGGGAAAGAGAGAAAGTGGGAAAGAAACTTACTGAGGAGTGGAATTGGAGGATTGAGGGATCTGAGTGTCTGAGACGGACAAAGATTGGAGGGCTTCCGAGGGTTCCATCTCTGCAAGTCAACGCCACAAATGGAGTTTTTGGATTTGGAAGAGATGAATACTCTTGCGGCGGCACTCCGAATGAAGGGTTCACAGAATGGTAACGGACACTTATTTTATTTATTTTTATATAAATTGTATTTTTTAATACTGTAACTTGGATGTGTTGGGAATTTTCATATTAATAAAGAATGAACTTATCAGTGTCCTAATTGAATTTTAATTAAAATTCATTTACTAAAAATATTGAAGGTATCTTAATTTTTAATTATATTTAAATTTTAATATAATATAAAATTTAATTACATTAATTTTGAATAAATAATATTGTGGTTGATAATACACTAAAATAAAATTTTAAAAATATTAACATTTAAATAAGGTTAGACTCTACTTGACTGAATTTATTTACTTATCAAAATAAATTAGTATAGCAGACAATATAAAATAAATTATAATTTTTCATTCGATAATTAATTTTGATGTTTCACAATAAGATTTTATAATTAAAATTTTTATTTTAACTATCTTAATCTTAAGAATACATTTTTTTCTTCAAATTTATTTCTCTTAAAACATATAATTTATTTCTATTATTAATATGATTTTTAAGATTTTAATATTTCAATTAATTGATGATTAACAATATATTTGTGTATGTATTGAACCTAGACGCCAAATAATTTTATCTTTCATTAAATAAATGATATTTTTAGTGAATTTGAAACTGAATTCAATTGTTAAATACCAATCATGTCTTGATTTTAATAAATTTTGATAAATGTTTCTTAATTTACAGAATTTTATATTGAACCAACTCAAGTTGGTGTATTCATGTCCCTGAAGTAAGGTATTAGAATTGTTATTATTATTTCTATAAACAGAGTAAGACCATCTTCAAAATAGTATTTTTAATATAATTCATTAGACAAAATGAGGAAGAACCATGAGAATGAAATCGTTTTCCAATGGACATGCAAACAATAAATTGCAAGTTCCCTTATTGGCAAGGTAGGAATGGAGATGTGGAAATGAAGGCACCATGGTTCTGCAGCAGATTAGCAGATTAGAAGGAGAGAAACTGACAAAAAAAATGGAAAAGAGAAGTTCAACTTATTATTTTAACTTATATTCAAGTTATTGAAGTTATTGAAGTAGTGAAGAAATCATTGAAAGTTCAAAAGCTAATTAATTTAGGACAAGCACATTCAAACACTAAGATGGGTCTTACTATCAAGAAGTAAACAACCACCTAACCCTTTTTACCAAATTTCAACAGGTACACCAACATAACAAAATATTACATAAAGGAAGAAAACAATCTCACAAATCAGTGGAAGATTTGAGACAAAAGCTTACATGGTATCAAAGATATTTAAAATGGTCTCTGCGGGTTTTCTTCCCAAAAATGGTCTCCCAAACAGAGGGGGTGAAAATGGAGTTTTCTTGTCCAAAAACTGCCTAACAGTTTTCTCATCAAAAGCAAGGCTCTTTTTCAGTTAATGTTTTGATAGCATTCTTCAACCCCTTTTTCCTTGCAGAAGCCATCCACCAGGCCTACAAAAGTTGTCACATTTGGAGAATGACCTTCTTCTAAGATCTCCACTCAAAATTTCAGTTAATGTGTTGAGGGAAGTTACTCTAAAACTGGGTTGACGGAAGTTAATGTATTATAGGATTATAGGAAGTGTGAATAGCGGTTTTAAAACTTTAGGGTTTAGGGAACTTATTGTATTGTAGAGAGTGTGAATAGCGGTTTTAAAACTGCTACTTTTAATTTTTAATATTTTTATTTTTTATATTTTATATTTGTTTTTTTTTATTTAATTATTATTTATATTTTTTATTTTAAATATTATGTTATTATTATTATTTTAAATTTAATGGACTAAGTTTAATTTTTTTTGTTTTAGATATTTTTTTAAAAGAATAAATTAGTCAAGGATTATATTTTTGTAGTTTATGATACTTATTGAAAACAAAACTTTTTCTTTATTTTTTATTTTAATTTTTAATTGTAAATATACTTTTTAAATTTTATTTATTCAAACGAAATAAAATAACATATTTTTTATATACAGTAAAATTTATAGAAAAAAAATTAAGAAATAACTTTTGGAATAGAAATGAACTTTAAGAAGATATTAATTGAAGATTTTGGCCTTGTTGATTCATTGTGTGTGGTCATCTCTTTCGGCCAACAATGTCATTGACTAAAATCTTGTTTAGCTACTCTAAATAAGTTATTATTAATTTAATCAAATTGATATTTTATACTCTAACAACATCCTGTCATTTAATCTATCCATCCCTATAACTCACACATTATTTGTATACTATTTGAATTAAACTAATAAAACATTTATATTTAACATTTGGAAATTGAGTAAGAAAGAACTATAGATTCATAGTGATCTCGTCTCAAGAATTTGGAATTTTGTATACAGAAAGACACATCCAAGAAACTGCCACCTGTATAAAAGTGCGTGACGTGTCTGAAAAATAAGACACGTGCCTCAAAATATTGGCCACCTTGCTCTATATAGAGAGCCACCTTTGTTAACTGTGTAATCATAGTTTCCATCCAAGTTCTCTTACTATGTTAACAATGGAGTCTCGAAAAATAGCTTTATCATTATCTTGGTTCTTGATCTTCTTCCTTACCATTTCCTTGTGTGGGGTGAAGGCATCAAGGGAAGGACACCATGACAAGGCTCAAGAGGGACCTGTGGTGGAAAAGGACCAGAGGAAGACGTTACTTGCCACAGAATTCGGACAGATAACCGCCCTTGACATCAAGGAAGAACCAGAAAAACTGCCCTATCATCTTCAGTTCATCACATTGGAGCCAAACTCGCTATTTCTTCCTGTGCTTCTGCATGCAGATATGGTCTTTTATGTTCATACAGGTATATAACTTTTAATTGTCTACATTCTATTAACATCGTATTCAAGGTTTTCTTCAATTGTTGTGACAGTTGTGTGTGAATTTTTGCATGCGATTCTTGATATTGAAAATTAGAACAGTTATGGCTGTCAATACCTTTTCAAAAACCTTGGCCATAGTATTGTCATGACTCAGTGGAAAATATTTACTCACATATCAAACAAATTTTTGTCATAAGTTTTTGCTATATACTGCTTATCTAATCCAAAACCAAAGGAGTGTTTACTTTCCTATTACAACTTTCATAAACAACAATTATGAATTTTGTTTACATTTTCAAGACAAAAATATAATGGAACATGCATATATTGTGGTATAAAATAATTGATCTGAACACTCTCATCTGACTGTGGCTTCAGGGAGTGGAAAGCTGACTTGGGCAAATGATGATGGTACTGGCACGATTCCTTTACGGGAAGGAGATCTTTGCAGTCTCAGTGAAGAATCTGTTTTCTATATACAAAGCAACTTAGAGGCTGAGAGAAGGAAACTTAGGATTTATGCAATCTTCACCAATACAGAAGACAATACTTTTGTAAGTGTTACACATGTATTCTTTTTCATTGAACTTACACAGAAATTTAAGGTTTGTTTGCTGTTATTCGTGTTAATTGTTAACCACGAATGCAGAATCCATCAATCGGTGCTTATTCAAGAATCGACGAACTGGTCAAGGGCTTTAATAAGAAAATCATGCAAGCAGCTTTAAAGGTATTGCTTTAGCCACACATAATAGTAATAGAACTGTCTTGTATAGGGATTATTGTGTACTAAGGACCGAACTACAAATTATGAATTTTGCAGGTGCCAGATGATTTGATTGAAGAAATCATGAACAAGAAAAACACCCCAACTATAGTGCATGCGGATTCAAAGAGTGGAAATATTGTTCAGAAACTGGAGGCTTCCTTTCTTACAAACTTTTTAGGTGTTGAGTCCAACTCCAACAAAGTCGAAAAATACAACATCTTTGATCATGACCCTGACTTCAAAAATCCTAATGGTTGGAGCATAGCAGTGTCCAAAAAGCAACTAAAGTCATTGAAGCGGACCAACATTGGATTTCTTATGGTGAATTTGGCCATGGTTAGTGGTTATAATATTAACTAGGGACCAAACTACTTAAACAAGTTTGGTTCTTATCCGGTTTTGGACCGAACTGAATTTTTTTATTGTGATGTTTATGAAGTTGTATGAAAATTAATTTCCAAACTATAAAATTGAAGGGATCAATAATGGGGCCTCATTGGAACCCGAAGGCGGCAGAGTTGGCGGTGGCGGTAGAAGGGAAAGGCATGGTCAGAGTGGTATCTGGAAGCAGCAATGAAGAGGAGACAGAGAGTCAAAGCATGAGGTTTAAGGTTAATCCGGGTGATGCTTTTGTGGTGCCTAGGTTTCATACAATGGCTCAGATGTCATTCAACGACGAACCGTTTGTTTTTCTTGGCTTCAGCACTTCAGCAAAGAACAACCATCCTCAATTTTTGGCGGGAAAGGGATCTGTGCTTCATAATCTGGACAAGCATATACTGGCTACTTCTTTTGGTGTGAGTGACAGAACCATTGACGACATTTTGCGTTCTCCCAGAGATTCCATTATTTTCGAGTGCAGTTCCTGCGCGAAAGAAGAGGAGAAGATAATGAAGGAGGAAGAGGAGGAGGAAGAAAGGGAGAGGAAGAGAGAGGAGGAGGAGACCAAGAGAGAGGAAGAGGAGGAAGACAAGAAGAGAGAGAGAGAGAGGAGGAGAGAGGAAGAGGAAGCTAAAAGACAACAAGAGGAGAGGGAAAAGAAGCGTGAGGAGGAAGAAGAGAGGGAGCAGCAAGAAGGAACTGGGAGAGAGAAAGAAAGGGAAAGAGAAGAAGAGATAGAGAAGGAGCAAGAAGAAAGAGAAGAAGAGAGGGAGAGGGAGGAAGAAGAAGCTAGAAGGCAACAGGAGAAGAGGGAAAAGAAAAGAGAGAAAGAAAAAGGAGAAATGAAGGAAGCAGAGGAGGAACGCAGGAGAGAAGCAGAAAAGGAAACAGAAGCAGAAGAAGCAGCGGCACAGAAGGAGCAAGCACAAGCTAAAAAAGAGCAAGAAAAGAGAGAAAAGAAGCGACAGGAGGAGGAACAAAGGGAAGGAAAAGAAGAAGATCCAGCATGGTGGGGGGAGAGAGTGAGGAGAGAGAAGGGGAAAAGATCAGAAGAAGGAGAAGAAGAACAAGTAGCAGAAGGGGAGCAAGAACAAGCCAAAAGACAACAAGAAAAGAGGGAGAAAAGAAGAGAGCAAGAGGGAGATGATGATCACAATGAAAGTCTGGCAGAAGAGCATGGCCACAAGAGCAGTTTCGAAGGAAGGAGAGCTCTGAAATTCAGGAACGTTTGATTCCGTCTTAAATCTCGGGCATTAGCTCCTCGTATGTATTACAATAAGAGCTTTTTTGCTTTTGTCTGTTACCTTTCCCACGCATCCGTTTGTGTTTTATGTGTTGTTGTTACAAAGTTCATGTTTCATGAAGCCTGTTGGTGATGGTATGAATGAGTTTAGCTTCTCTAAGTTGGGTGTGCTGCTTCAGACAGATGCTTAGACTTATAAAATCACCGTACCAACTTTTTAAGCACTGAATATGTAATGCGTATAATTCTAGAACAAAACCTATCATAGTTATTTAGATAAGATATTAATGTTAACTGCAGTATAGAGCCTTTATTTTACGTTTTATCTATATTTTAATTTTAACTAATCATTAAAAATAATATAATTATTTCTTATACATAATACATATATATTTATATGATTTTTTTAAGTACACTTTCAAAATCTTGAGCAAGTTTGTATTACAATTTCAAGTTATAATTGAATAAATGGAAAGAGAATAGATAAATAAAATACAAAATTGTGAGTAGTAAACTGAAATAATGAAATATAATTTCTATTTCATTATTAAGAAAGGTTCATAAATAAAAAATAATAATTCAACATATTCCTCTTGAATTAGGCACAAAGAAAAATAAATGCAACGAGGAATTAGTTGCACTAGTTTCTATTATATATTATCTTTATTTTATACACATTTCATTCTCTTCAAAAGAAACAGGAAATTAAAGATAAATAATGAATGAGATAGAATAACTTTCATTATGACAATTCCATGGATGGACTAAGAGGAAAAAATGAAAGCAACTAGGCTGTCTTCTCCAAATTCTTACTGTATACATAGAAAGGAAGTAAAGCCGCAATGACCCTTTTGTAGTGACAAGAATTACTAGGGTAGCAGGGCAACTCAAGTTTGAGAGTACAAAGTAGAGTTCATTCAGTTTAAAAGGTGAATGGCCATGTAGAACAAAAATGAGACAAAGTGAAGATGGCCAAAAACTCAGTCGCTAGGTGAGCCAGATATGTATGAGACAACAACAGTTATGTCATCAAGTTTGCCACCATAATAACGGAATCCAGCCTCCTGAGCAGCAGTAGAAAATGGTGTTGGCCTGCTCTGGTCCAGTGCTCGCTGACGAGCCAGTGCTGCTATCTTCTGAGCAGTTACTTGGGGCTCTAGTCCAGCCCTAATTGCATGTACAACAACTGCAGTGATCTCACTATTGTATAAATTGTCAAATAAGCCATCTGTCCCAGCAATGACTACATCTCCTGAAGTAACAGGTACGGTAAAAACCTGGATCCATTATAGCAAAAAGATAAAATGAAATTTGTTTACTTTCATAAAGGCATATAATTAAGAGAAGAACATCAAACTTCATCTTCCATTAGGCATCTTAAGGAATAATACTAGCACCATAATTAAGGGAGAAATGAAAAAACGCTCTATCAGACAATATATTTGGTTCGAATAGGTGGATGTGGAATGAATAAACGAAAAAATAATGCAGATCATCTTACAATTGACTGGTGTAGGGAAAATGTGAAAAGGATGACATTTGACGCACCTTATTCTCATTTTTCACCCGTTCTACCAAGTAGTGTTTAACAAAAATCAAAATCTCTGAATTTTGACACCTCTCCATAATTTCCACCTTTCATACCAGCATGCCCCAAGTTTCCCCACGAAATATTTGCACAAAAATAGGGAACATCAAACAATTTTCACCCCTCTACCATGAATCGTATCAAGTCTTAGGAATAAGCCTTTTATTGTCCCTACTGAACGTTAAAGCAAAGCCAAATAAAAACAAAATCTCATTAACAATGTTGATGTGTGTACTTTACCTCACCAGAGCTGGGTAGATCAGCTCCATTTCCACTCTCCAACTGATATGTGAAATTGAAGTCATGTTGTTGAACAGGGGACTGGAAAATGGTGCATCCATCTCTAACCACAATGAATCCACTGTCGCCCAAATTGATAGCATGTAATCCCTGGACCAAGAAAGCAACAACCAAGAATGAAAATAAATCAGTTTGTTACATTTTCCTTTTATACCAGCTCAAAAAGTAACCCACCAAATTTACTAGTAACAATAATTCTGCTCGCTACTAATGAGGTCAGCTTCAATCCATCAAGTGGGAGCTAAAACACCAATTGGACATTATACATAAGAACTTGAAACTTTAAAGCTATTTATAGAATATTTAAGAGTAAGTATCAGCACACATGATCGTATGTATGTTATTATTGCAGAGCAGAAGGCACCAAATAATAAAGAAAAAGTCGTTTATTTTAGAATTTCCAGCACGCTTTTGAGTCCAGTTTTAAGCTAAAGCAATCTATCCTTTGACTTTAAAATAGCGAGGTGGAAGACGTGCTCAATAAGAAAGTAATTGTAATCTCAACCCGTTTTGCTACTGTACACAGTATTACTTCAAATAGGACGCATTTTTAAACAGGATAACTGTTGGCATGATGCATTATACCAGACAACAATTTCCATTATACCGGACAGGTAAAATTGTAGAAAAATTTAGAGTTGATGCATATGAGAAGAAAACAAAACACCTAATGTTCAGTAGGCATGAAACATTGGTGATGTTTAAGTTCACACACAAGTGGACAAGACTAATTTTCTTTTCAAAGTTCAGAATAGGAAAATTGAATACCTTATCAGTAAGGGCAACAATACAAGCTGTTGATGAACCCTTGGCCTTTGTATTGGAATGAGCCTTCTCTAACACCCTTGTTGGATTAAAAGAACCTTGGTGCTCCTCTTGAATTGCTCTCACTGAATTGGATATAAGTTCCCGGGAAAACAGTCCTGCATTAACACCAACGTCTGCCCAGCCACCTACACCATCCGCAACACCAATTGCTTGTTCCTCTGCGCAGATAAAATGAGCATCCTCTCCTCCTGTCTCCTCCTTATCTGGATGTGGTAGATAACAAGATCCTGACAACATCTTCAAGGTCTTCCCACCAACAGTAGTTCTGAAATTAACAATGCCGAATACTCTAGATAAGTATCAGCTGTGGGAAATGTAGAATAATTTTATAAGTATAATCTTCTACTAACAAGCTATTAGCCAAATTGGACTCTTACCAAGCTTCATTCATGGAAGTGACTTTGATATCAAGTTATGTTATTTAAAAGCAATTCGTGGAGAAACATAATTCAGAATAAAAAAAAAAAACATGATCACGTACAGATCAGGTGAAAAAGGGGTATTTGAAAGCTGTTCATCGGGAGGGCCGCCATCAAAAGAGACAGAACGTGAAGCCCCAGCTGATGGGCAGGCAGAAGAAGAGGTACAGAAATTCTTCAGCCATGATCCATGAAGCAAACTCGAATCCCGGATCCTCCAATTAACATCAAAAGTAGAACTACCAAAACTCAAAGGACCAGACAAAGGTTGTTGTCTCCTTAGATTCACGCTACCCCTTCGGCAGCCATTAAGAGTTTTGTCTTTGAAGTACACAACTGCAGGCTTTGTGAAATCTAGCACACCACAGCCTGAGACTAAACCATCAACATAAACATCTCCCAGCACAGCATTGGAATGGGAGACGGTAGCCATTGGTTTTGTGTTAAGCGTGTGGCTTGAAGAGCAATGAGTTGAACCGGGCAAAACACAATTTGAATACAGAGAACAAAGAGACAAGCCTGAACTTCTATACAATGCTGCCGGTACTCCTTGTTGCCGAGTTACTGCTTCCCGAATGCGAAAGTAAATGGTAGCATTAGGCCTTGAGAAAATACCAGGCATCATCTTAATCCCTTATGCAAAATACCCTCAATTCAGTTTCCCCCTTGAACAAGAACGTGAATCCCTGCGAGTGATTTGAATTAAAAAATAGTAGCATTCCTCTTTTACCCGCACTAAACCTTGCTTCTGAAGAAATGAATCGCACCCAGATTCTGAAATATTGAAATTTGAACAAATATTATTCAAATTTTCAAACTTCATGGAAGTAAGCACCCCACCTGATGTACAGAGCAGGTACTAAATAATCGGACCTAAAGAGAATACATGAAGTGAAGGGTACAGCAAGAATGAGAGAGCAAAATCAAATTGATAGAGACAAAAGGAAAAAATGCATAAGAATTGTAAGGAGTAAGTTTGAAGAATTAAATTGATTCTTACAGGTGATGAAATGTGCTTTAGTCTTCGGCTGTGGGTGTGAGACCTGTGCCCCGCTCCACAAAAACCTAAAGAGTGTGGGGACACTGTTTTAGGTTTAACGCTATCAAATTCCACTTTCTCCTCTCTTTTTAATTTTTTTTCATTTTTTTCTATTATCAAGAACAAAAGAAAATTAATTATCTGGTTTTTTTCCTTTCTATGGAACAACCAAGATATTATTCCCATTCACAAGAGGTTGTTGCCTTTTACCTTGTAATTAATCCACATGGTTTCTCGATCCATTCTCCTAATTTTTTCTTCACCAAATTTCGGAAATGGATATTTCATATGTAAATTTATGTGAAAACTTTCTATTTATTTCCTTTTGATAGATATTAAATGCGATGGTGCAATTATAATTTTTATAAATTAAATATAAACAAGCTACAGTGACTAAAAAAATACTTAACAACAGTGAAAAGATTTTTTTTTTATTTTATGACATTCACAACAAACAAAACCATAATAAATTGGTAATTTAATAATCAAAAGCTTAATTTTTAATCACTTTATTTCTGTCAACAAAAAACTCCTGATGTAGCACTTATTTTCTGGTCTTAGAATTTTATCATTTTACAACTTATTGTTATTTAATCACGATTTTAATTATTTACTCTATTTTAATTTCCAAAAATATTTTAAATTTTCAATTAAGTCTCACTAAACTAACATTGACATTCAATAATTAGGTATTGATCAAACTACAGAAAAATCTAACTACTAAATGATAATTCTTCCTTTAAATTTTATATTTTATTCGAATTGAGAAAAAAAATAAAGGAAGAGGAAAAAAAAGTAAAATATAAAGTTTTTTAATGGAGAAAAGAAAAAATAAAATGAATAAAAAGTTTACTAATGATATAATTGCTGTGATAAAATAAAAAATTAATTAATTTAATAATATAACAAATTACTAAAATATGCTTATGAGAATGAATATTAATGAAATTGAAAGATAATTAAATATGAAGTAATTATTTTATGAAATAATAAATAATATTAAAAATTGCCGTAAAATTTAAATTTAATTAATTTAAATAATTATTTGTGTAATTTTTTCATACCAATTTTGAAAATTAAAGAATAATAAAGTTAATTTAGAAGTTACTAGTTTAAATTTAAAAAATTTCATAAAATTAATTATTAAATATTTTATAATAATTTACTTCATAAAATATAATTTTTTAAATTATTTTTTATTCGTTTGTTTTTTATTATAATATTGTTCATTATTTGGTATAAATATTTTATTATATTTTATTTAAACCTAATTGCTAATGAATTATGTTTCTCATTTATACATGGATATTACATCATTATGAGTAACTTTCTTCATAAATTATCACAGAAAAGTTACATGTAGAAATTTATATGTTTTTAATGATTCAATGTCTCATTTTTCAAACCTTCTATTCCTTTCTTCCCTTCTCATGTGTGTTGGAAACAAACACTTTTCTAATATTTTTAAGAATCTGACTAAACAAATATATTATTGTTAGTTGAAACTTATAAATGTGACTTAATTAAGTTGACAAAACAATTATTTAGTGGTGATCTATCTTCACTTCCAACTGAAGTCCTCCTTTCATTATTTCTCAAGTTATTTCTTAAGATTCGTTGATCCTCCAATGATCAAAATTAATCCACTCAATTTTTTTCATAATAATTTTTTTTTCTTAAATTTAACTTTTTTCAAGTTTTTAAAATATATTTTTAATTTTGTTTTAGAAAATTTATTTTTTGAAAACTTATAGTATGCGATTTTAATTTTTTTTAAATATTATTTTATGGATGAGTTGAATATTCATTCATAAAAAAAAGTATTAATTGATCAGATTGAACTTTTAATAAAACTTTCAAAATCGATTAACATTTTTTGTCAATCCATTACAATTAAAACTAAAATTCATTGCTTCAACAAGAGAATTACTTGAATTCTTGAGCCTGACTTCCTCTAGCTGAGGCGTGTTCATGTGACTGTTCTATTGATTACAGGCAAACGACTGTTACAATATAAAAGAGTTTATTTGCATTATTGATAGTTAAATTTTGGGTAAATTTGCAACTGATCCCTACTTAACATGGTTGTTCTAGCAAAAGGGCCTAGAGATATTCTTGACCAAAACATTCAAATCGTATCTACTAATCCTCCTTGTAATGTTTTTTAAGCAGTTTCTAACCAATATGGGAATGAATAAATAAATAAATAATATAGCAAGACAAAATGAAGAGGTGAAGAGCATCTGTTAGGCAGGTTGAAAGGAAAAGAGAAAACGACAAATCAATGTAAAATGAAAAAAAGGTTCGCCGTTGAAGCTGGGCAAACCCGTACGTGTTTGTCAATGAATGCAGCTCAGTGACTTTGACCAAAAGTAAAATTTTTAGGCCACTGCACATTCACATTTATTAGGGTCTAGATGACATGGATTGCAATGGTTTCTGATACACAAATGTCAAGAGTCTTGTTGCTTATGCAACTGGGGCACCTTTCTATTTATTACTCATCCGCAAGTTCTTTTCTTCGAATTCTTCTTTTACTTTCTTTCTTCTTTTTATTCCAGGAATTGACGCCAGTATAATCTTTTATAGAGAAAAGTTGCAACTGCATCGAAGGAGCTAGAATAACGTGGAATTTGATTCATGGGGAAAATTTTGAACTTCAATGGAATACACTCCTTCACAACATAATGACAATGCATATTCGCGATAAACATTCAACCAACCATTTACTGCTAACAGTAGAAGAAAACATCAAAGTTTCCTGATTTATGTCTACAAGCTACAGCTATGGACCAAACAAATTATCCAACATCGGAATTAATTCACAGCTTGATCAATTCAAAACTGTAGATGGCCAAGAAGCAAAAGATTTCTTGTCTATGGCACCAACCCAACATCAATTTCAACCTCTTGCACAACACCTTAATTCACCAGATCCAGTGGTCCATAACGAAAATATTATTGTAACTCGTGCCATTACTCATGGAAAGAAGGCTCTCCGTGCCATTTCTTTGATATAATAATAAATATACATTCTTTTCCGCTCACATTAGATGCATCAGATAATCCGAAAGGACCCTTTAAGCGCATTCCCTGTGGCACTGCTCAATATGAGCATACTACATCTTACTAATCCAATTCAACTGCAACTTCACATTGTACAAGGGGCCATATAACTCTGTACAAAACCAGAACTTCTCGCCCTGAAAAATATTGTTCTTGGCTCCTTGCACCCAAAATATCAAGTACTCCTCCCAATATCTTTGCCAGGGAATTCTCCACTACCAAAGGATGCTGCTGCTGCAGCAGCAGTAACATCCAGACTGCCACCAATTGAGGTGATGAGTGCCGATAAGCCTCCACCGGGGTTGCCCCCAGCAGCCATTCCCAGCCCGAGAAAATCAAGGGTGGTCTGCTTTGGACCAAACACAGAGGGAGTCCCCATCATTAACTCCTTTAGTCCAGAGCTGCCATCGCAGGGAAGCCCCAGTCCAAGACCTGCAGGAACTGAGGCACCCTCTGGTTCCCCTGGCTGCTGACCCCATTGCAAACTTTCTTGCTGACCAGATGAGGTTGATGCAGAAGACACTATGCCTAATCCACGAAGAAAAGAGGCATTTGTGGCAGCTGCACCCATTTGGGCCGCTTTCTGTAGCAAAGCAGTAGCAGACATGGCTGGCTGTGGCGGAGGGGCATATTGACGGCACTCCTGCAACCCTGTTCCAAAAATGGATGATCCGTGATTGGTAGCAAGACACAGAGAAATAGGCTCCGAAGATGAAGGCCTTGAGAGGTCTGCTGGATGATCTGGATGCCCCATGGCCCTGATTAGGTCAGTGAATGCTGGTGTTTGAGATTGGAGGCTTGCAGTTGCGGATGCTGTTGATGAAGCAAACAGGCTTGCAAATACACTGCTGCTAGCAGCACCATTGCTGTTGCTTGTTGAGCTAGTGGTGCTGGTGCTGGTACTGCTACTGCTACAGCTTCCACTCATAGCAGGATTGGCCTGCGGTTCTTCTATGACTTGTGGGGAATTTTCTTGCAACTCTGAAAGATCAAAACAAGGGAAAAAGAAGTAGTAGTAATATTAATAATAAGAATGATATTACTGTTGATAATAATTAAGGAGTGAAGAAGCAGCCACTAACGATCCATAGACTTGTAAAGTTTGAGTCTTTACTTTTATGTTAAAGTTGGAAAGGAAAGAACAAATAATGGTTTCCTTTCTCAAATGCACTCCCCCTTCCACCCCCCAAAAAACAAAGCTTTTCTTTCTCTTTTTAGCTTTTGAATCTTTTATGAGTTTCTTTGTCCACAATTGCATAGTTTACACCCACAGTTCCAAAGAACACCTTTTCCACGGTTGCTTTTATACTTCCATTACTTAATTACTTTCATAATTTTATTACTTAATTAGCTCTTCCAATTTCATTTCACTTACTCTGATGTTATGAATATATACAAACAACCAATCGCAGATGAAAACAAAGGACGATAGCAGACAAAAACCAGTAAGCTCCAGGATCACAGAGAGAGAAAAAGAAAAACACCACTCACAAAAACAACAAAATGCTTTGTTGGTCTAGTTTTAACCATATCAAACGCGACAAAAGAAACGACCGAGTAGATTTCAATGTTTTCCAGATTCGGATATTATCTACCTGGATTTTGTGTCTGCAAAGATACAACAACACTGTTTGACTTAGGACTAGCCGGCGGTGCAGGAGGCGGTGGAGGCGTAGCTACCGCCGCCGCCGCCGGAGGCGACGAATCACCGGTCACAGCCTTCGAATCTGACTCGGAACTAGCCTTTGCAACAGTCTGAGGCTGAGATCTCGCACTTTCCTCTGCCAACGCATCACAAAAAGCCCTATGCGTGATGAAGCTATCCCTCCTTCAAAAATAACAAAACTTTCACAAACCCCAAATCCCCAAATAAAAACTTTGGTAACAGTATCACAAAGAGTGAAAGGAAAAAGAGTCAAGACCTTGAGAAGAGGGTACCACAATCGCATTTATACTCTCGGGTACCGCAAATCTTGGAGTGAGCCTTCCAATCGGATTGAACCGCGTATTTCTTGGAGCACTTGTCGCATTTCCACTTCTTCTCGCCGTGTTTTCTGCAGAAGTGCTTCTTAATCCCCGTGAGATCCCCCAAAGCTCTAGAAGGATCGTGGTGAACGCACGAAGGTTCGGGACACACGTACACCCTCTTCCTCACCTCCTTGCTCGACCTCTGCCTCAGCTTCCACGGCAGATTGTGACCCCTCCGATGAAGCTGAAGGTTCTGGTCCCTCTGAAACCCCTTGTTGCATATTTCACACACGAACCGGTTCGTCGCCATCAGGGTCTTCGGAGACAGAGCAATCACCTCAGCATCCGGATCTGAATAACCCCACAAACAACAAAATAAGAAAAAAAAACGTAACATGGTTATGCTTAATGAAATCTTTTGTTGTACCTGGCATTCCTGGAAGGTTTCGCTTCTTCTTTGTTGTGGGTTTTGGGGGCACTGTCTGATTGCCAGAGGAAGACACGCTAGCTTCCCCCGAAGCTGTGGAAACATTGTCCAAGTCAACCGGCATAGGAACCTTAAACAGCTCGAGGATTTTTCAGAAGGAAAAAAATCTAAAGGGCATTTACCCTCACAGAAAGTTTCGGTTTTTGATCGTTTTTCTTATACGGGTCCCTTCTTTTCTTCTTCTAGGGTTTCCACACTCTCCTTTGCTCTTATCTACCGGTCAACCTACAATCTTTCTTTTTATTCTCCTTTCTCTCACTTACCCACCACCTACCGGCTCTGATGATTGGGTCTCTGACCGAAATTCACGTTAACCGAAGAACTCAAATGATTAGACCCAATTGGAGAAGCCTGGCCGGCTATTGAAGTTGGATCCAACAAAAAATCGCAGAAATTAAGGTTTGATTTTTGGGAGAGAAAGTGTGTAGCAGGTGGCAGCACCCCAGCGAGAAGGAAGAGGCAGAAGCAAAAGCAGCAGAAGGTCCTCGATCTCCTTGGTTCTTCTCTTGGTTGTTTCCAAAGATGTAACTTTTGTCATCAGAAAATGAGGTGATAAATGGAAAAAGTCGCGGGCAATAAAAATTATAAGATGTTAAGTATGATTAATTAGTAGTAATAAAGAGGGCGTTGTGTGGGTAAGCTGATGTCAGATTTTTTTTTTTTTTTGTCTGGGTTGTGTATGTAGTAGATTAGAGAAATTGTAGTGTAGCAGTAGATGTAGAATAAAATAGTGGTATACTAAAATATAAAAGGAGAGAGAGTTTTGTGTGTTTGTTGGGTTGTGGGAGTGAAACTTTGCGCGTTGAAGTTGGTATGTTGAACGAAGTTGTTGAAGGGAATGGTTGAATTTGCAATGGGAGTAGAGCACAGTGTTGGACACATGGAAGAGAGGTTTACTCCAATGTTTGTCGTTTTGTGGTTTGTTTGGATGCGAACTCTGTAAGAACCGACAGCGATTGCTCATTCAGAGTTTTGGAGAAACAATAAATAAAACTACTCTTTTAAAACATTTACTAAAACAGGAGATATTATTTTAAATACTAATAAAATGGAAATAATTTATTAAAATTATATGACTGAGAAATATAAAAATGAAAATAAGATTATATTTGTTAAAAAGTATTATTTAAAATCAATGTTAACAAACAATTCCATTACTTCTAGAAATAAACACCATTTGGAATAGTTACTTGTAGGCTATTAATGGTGCTTTTCTCATATCCAATATTTTTCGAGGAGAAATACAATAACTAAGGTCTAGTAAATTTATATTTATCTCTTCTTTTAACTGATATTATCTCTTTTTACTAATATTATCTGTCAAATATACTCAAGTTTCGGCTTCATAGAGAATTTTTATAATCATAATTAAGGTGATTTTGAGTAAAATTCATATGTTTTATTTGATGGTAAAAAGTAACTACAGAATAAAATATATTTTAAATTGAAGCATATTTAGATAACTTTTTCCGACTTTATCTTTCTTTTAAATAAAATATTAATTAATGCATAGTTAGACATTGAGGTTTTTTAATTGATTTTTTTTTAATTATGGGATGAATTTAATTGAGTGGATTTGAGAAAAAAAAAGTTTCAAAAGTTGGATGGTTTGAATTAAAAATAATAATAAAATTATAGTGGAGTTAAGAAAAAAATTTGTTAATGATATAATAAATATACTTGAAATTTAAAATATATTATTGATTATTTTTTTTAGTGGATGAAATTATAAGATTATTAAATATTTTAAAATAAAAAATAGAATTAAATTAATATTATGTTATGTAATTAGTTGTATTTTACTGGATATAGTGTCAACTTATCAACAATATATATAACTAATTATATTTATGTTATTATAATGTAAATGAAAAAAAAAATATTGAAAACAGGAGTATATTTCACTTCACTGTCTAAATATACTCATAATATGATTTAGTCTTATACATTTATAATTATAAATCTTTTATAATTGATTGATTGTAAACAAAAAATATACATAATCAACTATGTGTATATTTTTTTAAAGCTAAAATCGTAAATTTGTATTTTTTATTATAACTCTTCACAACTTTCTTCTTTCATTGCGTGAATTATTTTATCTTCTTTTTCTTCCCACGCCTACAAATTAACACACATAACAAGAAGCAACAATTATGTACTATAATTTTAAATGGCATACTTTATTTTTTCCTATATTTTTTTCATATAATTTAAATAAATTCACTATTTACCATCATTTTTTATCATATTATTCTCTTTTATTTTCTGTCTAAAAGTTCAAAAAACATAAAAAATGCTAATTATTTATACAAATAAATGCTATAAGTTTGTTAGATGAAAAAGTAACAAACCAAGTATGATTTTATTTCATAAAAAGTGACTAATGATTCACATAATTTTGTTTTGTTTCATAAAAAGTAACATATGATCCACATTGTTTATTTTTATTAAAAAGTAACAGATGGACCACAATGTTTAATTTCATAAAAAGTGACTGAACCACGTGTTTTTGTTTCACGAAAAATAACATATGAACCACATAATTTTGTTTCGTAAAAAATGACAAATAGATCACACAATTTTGTTTTATAGAACGACTGATAGACAATAAAATTTTTATATATCCTTTTAATTATAAAGAATCAATTCAGTCACATGATAGTTTTCTTATAAAATAAATGTTTATTTTTCAAATAAAAAAAAGAAATTGCTATAAGAGTTCAAGTCATATAAAAATAAAGAAATTATCACAATAAGATTAATATTAGTGAAATCATTTATTTATTTTAGAATTTTTGTAAAAATTCAAAACTTCAACTTAGACTTATAAAATACTAGAAAAGATGCTATAGAGTATAAGTAAACTTATTCTATCAAACATTAATTTTGATTGATTAAAAGGAATTTTGCTAAGATTTAAAGAAAAACATTTAGAATACAAAATATTCTTTATTTTTATTATGAGTTTTATATAATAATATAACATTTTCGGACATAATATTATTATAAATATCTTACCACATATTCTCGAGATTAACGGTTAAGGTTCAAATTATCGGTCAAATGTCATTTATTTTTAAACAAATAAGAAAATTATCTCAACATTTTCATTAAAGTTATTAATTTTTTCTTAAATTATATATTCTATTGCTTCAGAGTATATGTTGTCACTCAAACAATAATTAATCATATATATATATATATATATATATATATATATATATATATATATATATATATATTTTTTTTTATATTTCATTATTTAATATATTTGTTTTTTTATAAAATTATAAGAGTATA
>Ga0099824_1000214_pt1 | contig 57253 bp, 30 predicted proteins | sample SiratrowhiteBW_FD_76837 | JGI IMG/M metagenome (GOLD analysis project Ga0099824, IMG submission 76837) | Root nodule microbial communities of legume samples collected from California, USA - Siratro white BW | ecosystem: Host-associated > Plants > Roots > Nodule | place: USA: California... | reverse complement strand
TTTTAAAAAAACAAAAATTTTTTTATTTTAGGGTTTTATTTTAAAATTGAAAAAAAAATAAATTTTTTAAACAAAATTTTTAAAAAAAAAAAAAAAAAAAAACTCATTTCAGCATGTTTCGGAATTGCCAAACAAATTATAAACAAATACATTTTTGCATAAAATCAACTCAATACCTTAAATTTGACAAATCTAACAGTTTTAACAAGTTGCAAAATATTTGAATACCTAATTCAACTACTAGGTATTATATAAAAGTGTATATAACACTGTTTAATCATCCCAAATCCCACTAACCATACCATTTCCAATTTTTAATTTCAGCAAATTCATTTAAAACATTCAAATTTTCATTTCCTTAGATACTCGGTACTCCATGTCAAGCCACAAATTTCTATAACTTTCATTCATAAAACTATCATGACATCAAACTATCAATTTCATCGCATCATGTCACATATAAAGTATTTCATAAAATATTTTTAATTTGTTAAATTTAAATTTCAACAACTTGTACATATCCATCAAACTTAATATTTATTAGTATAATATTAATATTTTTTAATTTTAACACATAAATCTCACATTAATATTAATTAAATATACGATCTCATAATAATTTATAAATGAGTATAAATTTTAGTTTACAAGCCGATTTTATAAGATTAAATTAAATTTAAAGTCTAATTTTTAATAAAATATTGAAATATATCTTAACAAGTTTGTTAGACTTATCAAACCACTCGTTATCGAACTATCTTTATATATAAATTTTATATTCAAATTAATATAATAACAAAGTAATTTTAATAAATAAAAAATTTAAAATAAATGTTTTAAAAGATGAAGATAGAATAATACTTCGGGAAAAATCTGATAAAGAAACTACAGAAATGACTAAAGACCAAGACTAATAGAGAAAATTCTACTTAGGTCACATCTTGCACGCAAACACAAAATTATATGTATGAAAACTTCATTAGAAAAGAATAAATTAATATCCCAAAAAGAAAAGTTGCTCATATTATTGGATAATATTATCCTAAATTGTGTCTTCTCATGAAAACAAATTTCAAACTGCAAAGAGAATGTTTGAAAAAATAGATAATTGTGTTCTGTAAATAAATCCCAATAATTAAAATTATAATTTACTTATTAAAATACTGTGTAGTAGAATCTGATTTTAAGAAAACGTAAGAGATAAGAATGGAAGAGATTGAATGAAAGATCGAGCCTTTTCAAAAGAAGAAAAAACATCTGTAAAGAGAATGAAGAAAAAAAAGAAAAGAAAAGAAAGGAACAAGTATGATAAATGGGCTAGGGCCCAAGATGTTTATAGCAAATAGCCATGTATAGTATCTATATAGTAGTGTTGTAGTTTTCTTAAGCTTGGATATAAAAAAAAATAAAAATACGTGATATTTTTTCAATAAATAAATTCGTAAAGTGAGTAGCATAGATTGAAGGGGAAGAAAATTAATGTGACATGGCAGAAGAGACAAATTGGCGAAAATCAAAAAGGAAAAGTTACGTGGAGTCCCTCATATTATGCCTTTGATATACGAAAATAATATTGCGGTTTTAGCTATACAACTTTGGATTTTGCACAATCATTTTTACCACCATCACAAGTCATTTTGACGGCTGATTATCAAAATGATAACCCCATTTGAAATGATGATGAGTGAGTTTGGGAATATAAAGTAATCATTATCATTGGACAAACCATTTCCATGATTCCATTTGGGTATATAGTTAATTAGATGTCTTACAAATGCATAGAACCAAATCTCTTTAGAGATTTTCTCTGTCTCTCATCAAATCCAAACTATTAAAGCATCTCAAAAAAAAAAAACACCACAATGTTCCAATCCATTCCCTCGTCCTAAAGAAAAAAAAATCTTTAGGACCCTTATCAAAGTACTCCAAATATGACGACTTTAATGCTACTTTCTTTGCCCTTCTCTTCTACCTCCCACACGCTCACAATCGGTGATATTTTAAGTGCTTTCTCTCTTGACACAAACACACGTAGATGATGACAAAATGTCACGACAAATCCAAACATGGCGTGGCCTTAATATGTTTCTCGTGCTTTTTTTCCTTTCAATATGTGCCTTTTTTTCTTACATATCGTCTTAGCATGTCCCATTCACACATCGAAAAGTGATTCTTGAAGAGGCTTGTTGAGGTATTCACAATGGTGTGTGACTGTGTTGAAGGATTTTGTTAAAGCAAATGGATAAACAGAAGGAGTCAAATTAGTTGTGGACAAAGGCAAACACAAAGGCTAGCTGTGACGTAAAAGGACAGGCCAAAGCTTTCAACTGAACGACAAATCATTACATACTTCCACATTATCTCAACCATATCCAGTTTACAGTGGAATAATAGTATTAGCTCCTTATAGGTAACTATTTCAAAATATAAATATATTTTGTAAAAATAAATATCTCATTCCATTTAAAAAGATACATTTTATTATAGTTTTCTAACGTAGCATTTTTCATTCAATTTACGTATAGTCTATAGTTCAAATTACTTTAACACGAATCACATGTACACACACATTTCTTACATATCTTCATATACTATTACATCTCATTTTTTCTCTCTATTATTCGCTACTGTTTAAGATGTGTAAACATCCAAAACTTATACAACCATTATTTCCAATAGTTTTTAATGTTTCTTTACTTTTTTATATGTGCTTATTAATAAAATTAAAAATGCGTTTTGTGGGTTCAAGCAAAGAAATATTATTATTATTCAGTTAAAAATACATTTTTTAAACAAAAATACGAGATTTATTTGTGCTTATAAAAATTTAAACATGATATTTAAATAAATATGCTTTATAATTAGAATCACACGCATGAACTTTAAAACTGCATATTTTTTTACCCCTTAGTTATCATCATTTTGTGAATTTTATCCCTCAAGTTATCTTCTCCCATATTTTATTATCATATTTTCTATTTTGGCGTATGTTATTTGTGTAAATTCAGTTACGTGTCATGCAAAATGGCATTTTTTGTGTTTTTTTAAAATAAGGTCGTATAGTTAATGTGTAAAGAGCATAACGACAAAATGTGTCGAAATAAAAATTTTAGTGGTAAAATATGCAAAATCTCTTTGACCATTTTTTTATATTGTGATTTGTAAAAAAAATTGAGATAACCATAAAATATAGAATCTTTATTAAAAAAATAGTTGATGGTCATATTAAAATCTCATACGAAGATGGTTATCATCTGTTTTTTAAACTATTTTATGAGTATTTTATTTTATATTAAAATAATGTTTTGACAAAAGAATTATATATCTTGAGACGATCTATAATATGGTATCAATATATTTTTTTTACATTATTGATATATAATAATTAAATCTTTATTTTTTCTCATAAAAAAATACATTTTTTATATATTTTTATTTTTTATTTATTATATTTTACATTATTTAAAATTTTAACCAACATATTTAAAGGGAGTCTCCCTTAATTAAATTAAATTAGGTAAATTGATATATGTTAAAATTAAAGAACGTGCAATGATCATCTAAAAAAATTGAGACGAGAAAACATTTTCTCCATGAAACAATATATTACCTTATTAAAGTTTTATATTAATTTTAATTTGAAGTTAGCTTAAAAGACTAAATAATGAAATGAAATATATACTGCTTTAATAAAATAATTTCTATGGTTTTAATATTTAATCTACAAGTGAGTTAATGTTTTTGTTAGAAAAATTACTTTATTTGATAATTTAAATTATAGAAATTAATTTAAATCAAACAAATATTTTTGTGTGTGAAATATTATCACATTCTTTATCAAGTCCAAAGATATGGTTAAGATAGTGGTACAATAAATATATCTTGTGAACATGGAAACTGAACAATGTCAAAGTAATGGAAAATAAGTAACATTCCTCTTAATTATTTAATTTAAATATAAACAAAATTTTTTAATATTTTATTATTGTGTAAAATTATTTGTATGAGTAACAAATTAATTTGGCAATGTATTTCAAACACAAAATAGATACTTTAATTTTGTTATGTGTGTTTATGAACACACTTTTTTATCTGTTTGAGGTTAATTTATAATAGAGTGATTCTTTTTACACCTCTATATTGACTTCATGCACCTCCATAATTTTAACATATTCTCATTTTAATCTTAAAAAAATATGAAAATAGTCTTCATTGATGATAACTGAGATTTTTTTTTTCTTCGCGGGTTGCTCAAACCGCAATACAACAATTTATAAATACATTGCGGGTTAACCCGCAATACAAATTTTTTTTTAAATGTATTGCGGTTTGTATAACCCGTAATACAAATTTTTTTTTATATGCATTGCGGGTTGCACAACCCGTAATACAATTTTTTTTTAATACATTGCGGATTCTACAACCCACAATACAAATTTTTTTTTAAATACATTGCTGGTTGTACAACCCGCAACACAAATTTTTTTTTAGATGCATTGCGGGTTGTACAACCCGCAATGTATCTAAAAAAAATTTTGTGTTGCGGGTTGTAGAACCCGCAATGTATTTAAAAAATATTTTGTGTTATGAGTTGTATAATCCGCTGTTGTGGTGTAGTAGTGGTTATCACACTAGTCTTTCCCTTAAAAGTTCCCAACGGCGAGTTATACAATCCACAATACAAAATTTTTGAAAATACATTGCGGGTTGTACAACCCGCAATGCATCTAAAAAAAATTTTGTATTGCGGGTTGTACAACCCGCAATGTATCTAAAAAAAATTTTGTATTGCGGGTTGTACAACCCGTAATGTATCTAAAAAAAATTTTGTATTGCGGGTTGTACAACCCGCAATGTATTTAAAAAAATTTTGTATTGCGGGTTATACAACCCGCAATGTATTTAAAAAAATTTTGTATTGCAGGTTGTAGAACCCACAATGTATTTAAAAAAAAAATTATATTGCGGGTTGTAGAACCCGCAATGTATTAAAAAAAAAATTGTATTGCGGGTTGTACAACCCGCAATATATTTAAAAAAAAATGTATTGCGGGTTATAGAACCCGCAATGTATTAGAAAAAAAATTGTATTGCGGGTTTGTACAACCCGCAAAATGGGAAACAAAATGAATCACACTTACCATTAATGAGGGTTATTTTCATCTTTTTTTCAAAGTTAAAATGAGAATATGTTAAAATTATGGAGGTGCAATAAGTCACTATGGAGGGGCAGGAAGAATCAGTCTTTATAACATTTTCTAGGTATCCCTTAAGAGAAAACACACATATATTAAATAGGTATATAAATGACATACGTTAACCATCATTACTACTAGGTTTCTAAATATCAAACATGGGCCTAAACAATTTTTTTTCCAATGAAAAATTGAGCTGATGCTGAACGATGAATAGGTTTAATTAAAGTATATTCTTCTAAGACTGTAGTTTTAATATATTATCAGTGTAATTAATTTCATAGAAAAATTTAGTTAAAAATTATATCTATACATAAATATAACTTTTTAAATCTATTACAAAAGGTAATGATTTTATTATCTATAATAATAGATAAAGAAGATTCTTCACTTCCGTTACACATTTGATATTTGTATTTTATCTTTAATTATATTTGAAATTAAAAATGAAATAATTAAAATAATTTGTCTAAATAATTAAAATAACTACACATGTAAACCGTCGAACATCTTACAAATCACCCATAACTTATATACTATCCACTCTTTTTTAATTTCTTTATTTAATTATTATCGTTAATATTTTTTAAGCATATAAAGGTACAAAGTAAAAGTCTCTAATTGGATGATAATGTAAAAAAAATTACACTACCACAGCAATTTAATTAAATTTAAGTATTAATATATAGTACACATCCAAGGGTCTGCTTTTCATTATTCATTGTTTATTATTTGTGCTTTCAATCACGCTATTGGATTTATAGTGGGCTATTTAATTGGGTTTATTTGATTGGGTCGTTCCCTTTCCACTATTAGTGACTGGCAATTGCTTCCTGCACCTCCTCGATTGCTTTCTGCACCCATTAGTCATATAATATATCCCAATAGTCCTTGTCAGAAATGGAAAAGGTGAAATTGTTGCAGCTATATTTTTCAGCGATGGCGGCAGTGTCAGATATCAGTGGTGGAAGAGAAGGTTGTCTAACAGCATTTTGAGATAAGTGAGTTTATGTTTGGATACTTTAATGGCTACTGTAGGGGTGTGGAGGAATTGCTGAAATAGGTTGGAAGGGATTTCGTTATGAAAAATGAAATTTGTAGGAGGCTACGGGAGTGGGAAATCGTCTTATGGAAAATCATTTCCATAATAGTGCGGGGGTGGGAAAAATGCTTATGGAAAAAGTTTTTCGTAAGAAAGGGTTTTAATAATACAAAATCTTCTTACGGAAAATATTTTTCATAATATAAAAACCTCTTATCGAAAACATTTTTCATAATACAAGACTCTTACGAAAAACGTTTTTCATAATACAAAAATCTCTTACAAAAAACGTTTTCTATAATATAAAAACCTCTTACGAAAAACATTTTTTATAATACAAAAACCTTTTAGAAAGTCGTTTTCCATAATACAAAAATCTCTTACGAAAAATATTTCCTATAATATAAAAATCTCTTACAAAAAATATTTTTTATAATACAAAATTCTCTTACGAAAAACATTATAACATTTTTCATAAGAGATTTCACAACTCCACAACCCAATCTCTTCTAGAAAATATTTTTCAAAATACTCTAACTTCTTTTGTCTTTATTAACAAGACTATAAATGTTTATTTACATATTTTGATGGGTGCATGAAACAAATGTGAAAATGCATAAAGCAATTGCCTTAGTGATTTATTGTGTTTATTGCTTTTGGGCCTCTTGCCGTAATTTGTTTTGACTTTAAATTGGTTCAGGTTAATGAAATTTGTGAGATCAATAACAACTGTTGTTTGGGTTCACTTAGAAAAAGGTAATCCGTAGCAACCACTTAATATATTTTTCACACCAATGACTCCATAAAAACAACATAAATCAGAAAACTAGAAATACAAAATAAGAATCATACGATTTTTTCTTTTAAGAAAAGAATAACCGTGTTACAACAACGTATCGACACCTTTTCTGACAACTTTAACAAAATCTTACATAAATGGGTTGAATTCTTTTCATGCTATTATTGTATCATCAACTAGGTGTGATATGACAGCTAACCTTTCGTTCAACCGGTAAACACTTAAAACTGCTACATAGAACAGTAATAAAAAGTTATTCTATTACAGAGAAAAAAACGAAAACAATTACAAAAATTAAAAAACTTGATCATTTTATAAACTCAAATAAATATTTAAGTCTAAAAAATATATATTAGAAGGAACGACATCGTGTGACTTTTTTGGGATGTTGTACCCCTAAGTAAGCTAGCTATTAATTAATGTTGTTATGATTTCATTATTGAAGATGATATCATTTTTGGTTTGGTTACATGTATTGTGCCACACAATTGACCAGACTGACTAAACCGGAGCACGCAAAAACATTAATTTAAGCAAGTTAGTATATGATGTACATTATTCTCTTCGAATTCATCCAACAAGTCACAAAAACAAAAGATAAACAATTTGATTGGCAAGAGGAAGTCATGTGGCTTTGAAAGGCGAAGAATCCCAAGATTGTGTGGCAAGAATGAATATCAAATATTTATATATTATATAAGTTAGAGAACCCTTTTGAATATTAGTGGACAACCAGTTATGCTTTTTTCTATTCATAGATTAATCCACAACGATCGTGAAGATCTTTCAACATGTGATTTGAGAAGCCAACTGGGACAAAGTTACTTTCTTTTCAATTTTTCTTTCTACCATTTGTGGACTATTAAACATGTTTTGCCAGCTTCGACTCTCTCTTAGAAGCGTGCCATGTTATGGGTAGAAGAACATATTAGCCTTTCTGGATCAACATCTCATTCATTTAAGTCGCACTTAAATTCTTTAAACAAGGTTCTCAAACCAAGTATTTTATATAAAAAGAATATAATAGCAACTTCATTAAAATTAAGTGTTTGTATACCCAATAGTCTTATATTGTTTAAGAATCAAGATCAAAATTCATTTAAATACACTTTTTTTCTTTAATTCTCTAAGAGGTCTTTACTGAATAAAACCATGACACTAGTATGTAGTGATTGACTCCACCAATATCATTTTAATGAATTTGAGATTGAACAGTTTGCAATGAAAGAGTGTAATCAAAACTTTCAAGCAAATTTGATATGGATTACTTACTTAAGATCATCATTATCTTGGTTTGTGGTTGTCCTCTTACTTTTAAGTTTCAATGCTAGTTCTTGTGTTTTTATTGGTGGAAAGATAAAATATAGAACAATATGCAAGTGTTATACATGGTTTTGTTTGTAGTTGGGTTGGGTTAAGCTCCTCCAATGAGCGGCAATAATATGATTGAAAGTTGAAAGTCCTTGGTGGTGGTAAAAAGTAAAGGGATATGGGCTAATTATTGTATGAAGGCAGATCTATCTGTAAGCCATAGATGGGAAAGTTTTTTTGGGCACACCAAGGGGCAAAGAGAACCATGAACGAAGTGGAGTGGACATTACTAAAAGATGATTAGTAAAGTTGTAATAATTAAATAGTAACGTTGTTTGCATTAGGCTATGAATATGATGTTTGATGATTATATCTATCTTCTTTTTTCTACCAACTTTCCTTTCTTTATGAGTAGTGATTGCCTATGTGTTTCGGTCATAGTTATGTCCGTGTTGGCTTTTGTGGTGTACTCCCAGAAAAAGTCTAGTGTTTTGCACGTGAATATATGCAAATATTAAATTATAGCAAAAGAAAAATTGCTCCTAACCCTCTCTTTTCTCTTCAATTATGGATAAAACACATTTATCTAAGAAACTCACACAAGTTTTTTTTTTTTTTTTTTTAAATGCTCAGTCTCTAATTCTCTATTCTCAATGTATGTTCGCATGAATAATAAGCACACGGAAAATAAGAGCATATTTAGCAAGGTTAATAAATTAGCTACTATAATTTTGAGTAGAATATAAGTTAATTTGATGAGGGCAAAAATGTTGCTAATATAATTTTAACTTTTAAGTTAAGTTACTTTAAGTAAATTGTAGTTTTTTTAATGTTATTACTTATTCTTTTAATTTATTTTTTTTAATTTTTATTTTTACTTATTATTTTTTATTTTAATTTTATAGAGACAACTATTTATTGTACTATTTTTAGTAATTCTTTAGGTGGTATTTTAATTTATTATGTAACTCAAATTAAAAAAATAACATTATAAATTAAAGTAACAAATGCTTCATTAGGTGATATTGTGTAAAAGTTATACACAATAAAAATAACATATACAATTTATCAAATACTTCTAATAAGTTAGTTTATCAATTCAAAACTATTATAAGTTCAAGGTTTATCAACTAACAATTAACTTATAACTTATTAAGTAATTTTGTTAGATAAATCCTAAATAATAATGATGGAACAAATTAAATAATGAATAATGATGAAAATAAAGAAAATCAAAAGCGAAAGATGAAGAGTAAGCATGCATAAAGAAAATATAAATTACAATGAAATAGAAAAAAAGAAAAAAAAAAGGTGAAATGTGAAAGGGATGGGAAACACATAAAGCAAAGAAAAATAAAAGAGGTAATAAAACAGGAAAAAAAACTGGAGAGACATGATATTTTCATATACATGTTTAATTCAAAAGTTCCTTTCTATGTTTGTTGTCATATGATTTTTTTAGTAAAAAGTTACGACAAGTATATCTCACAATGATATTTTGATATTAATTATTGTGAGATTATTTTGTGATAAAGAAAGTTGATTTCAACTATATAAATAAGATCCTTTGGGTTTGGTTGTTTTCATGCACTAAAATGATTAGCTTATATGTACTTAATTGATGGTAAAATCTAGTTAAAAATTTATGAGGTTGATAAAAGTGTAACTGCATGGTTGTATTAAAGATTTTTAATTTGTCAAACTTGGTGGAGTTTTCGGATATTGAGAAATAATGAGTAATTTCAAAGATTCTTTAAGGAGATACATTTTAGCGAGATTTAAAAATAGTGAGACTTTTAAACTTTAACTAAAGATTTATACATTTTAAACTGAAACTTTAAGATAATAAATTTATGATATACTTTAAGATAATAAATTTATGATATAATAAACTTAAAGTCAGAGTCATATTATATTTATAATTTAAAAATCATAAATAATCTATAATCACACTTTTTATGTAAAAAAAAGGTCCCCTTATATATGTTTTAGTTGCTGATATAAAAGATAATACTTCAGATCTTATATATAATCTTAATAATATTTATAGACCGTATGCCTATGTTCAGTCCTAATTTATTATTCACACCTTAGTTAAATGATATAATATGCTCTGACAAAACTCATAAAATAACAATATTAAGATAATAATGAAATTAACTATTAAAAAACACAAACTGGTTAATTTAATAATACACCCCGTTCAATTACAAATATGTTAAAAGATTTGAACCTGGTTTTAAAGAGTGTATCTCTTATTGACCAATTGGATTTATAACCTTTTTCCAAGATATATACTAACCTAGGTGGATTGTCCCCTTCTAATAATTTTTTTTTTTATATGTATTCATTATAATTTGAATTCCTAACCACATATTTAAAGAACCCGAGAATCCGAATATAGCGTTACTTGAACTAATCACAGGTTGTTATTCAACTTTATATGTCGAATAAAACAAAAACTAAAAAAAAAAACATAAAAAGTCTTTCTTAGAAAATAGAAATAGAAGAATAATAAATAAAGTTTCAATATTGTCCATAGTCCCCACTTTATTTCAACACTAGATTAAATTAAAAAATAAAACATTTTTGTTCAAGAGTATGTTTGGAGAAATGCATAAGTTAATTCCTATCCTGTTCAACTAGTTAAAACTAAATTGTTTATAATAGAACGGGTTAGCAAAGGAGTTTCATTGTATGTGTTCGGCAGATTATTTCAGAACAATGAAAAAAATATTACGTGGGTAGTAATTTCAACAAAATTCATTTGTTATTGTTAGGATTTATTTGAAAAAAAAATTATGACAAAAATAGAATTTCAAATGTCCCTCTAGAAAAACAAAAACAAAAAAAATGGTGAGACACTCAAAGCTACCAATAATCTGAAAAGATAAATTGTGACATCATAGATAATGAATCCTAAATAGTTGTGTATGTGTAAAAATCCTGAATAGTTTGTATACGCGTACAAATATTCTCAAACTTTCACTTTTTTTTTTTTTTTCACTTCTTAATCATTATATCTTCTTCAAATTCTACTTTTTTTTTTTTCACCTCATCCTAATCACCATTTATTTACAAAACTTAAAACTTATTACTTCTTAATCATCACTTTTTCTCTAAACTTAAGTCTATCACTTCTTAACAACAAATTCTTTAAATTAAATTTCTATATGCTTTTCCTCACAATTTATTTGAGCATTTTATTCTTGTACATCTTTATGAGTTTCTTCTTCTTTCACTGTAGGGACTACATTTCTAAGACATTTCCAAACTCTCACATATTCTTTTTCATTTTCTACAAGGTATTTTGTTAGAATTATGTTATCATATATGCTTTCAAGACTTTCAAATGAATGATTTGGGGAGACAGATTTGATTTTTGTTTTGATGGAGAGTGATTACTTTGACCATATCATGGACAAGAAGATCTGATGGAGGAAATTATGACCTTCAAGGAGAAAAATTGTCGTCTTGACTTTGATTTTTCTCTTAATAGAATTCTAATAATTTTATAATTAGTAGAAATAAAAAGGAAACTACATGCATTAACGTCAGACAATCTTTATTTATTTTGTTGTGTGGAGTATTCAAAACAACTTTAAATGCGAAGTAGTTCACTATCAAGCATTTTAAGAACCAATTATCCTGAAAAAAAAAAATTATACTTAAAATTTGATATTCACTTTGCATATACTTAAACAACACAACTTTAATGAAAAATAAAGATTATGCTTAACTCTACTTACCCTTAGCTCTAAACTAATGTAAGAATATGTATAATTAATGAGAAAGAGATTGAAAACAATAATCTTGTACAAAATTACAAGATTTAAAAAAATACGATAATCTTGTATAATTAAGCATCAATTGATCTAGCTATTTTACGGAAATTATGTTCTCGATGTTGATTTTGAAAAGTATATTATTAATATGGGTGGTAGTAAACACAAGGTGAGAACAAAGATTCCAGTTTTATGGATTAAAAATGTAATTGGTATAGAAAATTTCATTAAAAAAAAAAATACTCGGTTAGATTCTTCGAAAACAATTCATTATCACCAAAGTTGGTAGATCATTTGTAGTATTATAGTTGGACAATTAAATAATTATTGGTGAATTATGTAATCATAAATAATATGTTAACAGGAGGTAATTATATTTATTCCGAAAATGAATTTTTTTCGAGGATATTAGCTATTGTTTTTCACGATAAATAATTGGTCCTAGTATCATACATATTGTTTTCTTACGATTTTATAAAGACAATGAAAAAGAATTGACTCTGAATTCTCATTCCAATCTGGTTTTTCTTTTGTTACAATTATTCTTATTTTTATGACATATTACAAAAATAAATTGAAAATTGCAAGAAATGAATAATATTAATATAAATTTATAGTGAAAAGCCAAAAGGTCTGGATCAATTGAAGACAGTTTCTATCCAAGCACCGTCTAATGTCCAAAGAAAGAGAAAATATATTCTGATTGGATTCGGTTCTCTTTCGAGCGCGTGCTGACGACGCGCAAGTTTTTACTCACAAATCTTAAGATTTGGCTTCACTATAAGATTGTGATTAAGACCAGTGCAATAATCATATTTAAGAAAAATTTAGTACTGTTTGAAAAGAACTTGGAAGAGAATCATTCTAAAATTTTAGAGATGAATAAAAACCTGCATAAGATATACAAAAATTACAAGAGACAAGATTAAGATTTGAAGACAAAATCTTTGAATAAAATTTGATGAGTAAAAGCCAAATTAATTGATTGAATTTAGTAAAATATGATAATTTATGGCTTCTAGGTAATAAAATTGATAGGGTCCAAGCTTGTTAAATTTTAAAAGTAGAAATATTTAATTAGATTAAAAAAGGTTGAGATTAGCATAAAAAAGTGGAGGATGTTTAATAATATAAATTAGTGATATAGTTATGTGTATAGAAGTTTGGATTGTGAATAGGAACACACAATAATAGTTTTACTTTCTCTTTCTCTCTCTTTCCATCACTTTCTCCTTCCACTGTTGCACGCTGACACCCACATAAGCACAAAAAGACACCAACTTTTTCGCTCCTTCCTTGCATTTATTGTTCTTTTCAATTATTCATTCACATTGTCCTCACAATTGCTATTTATTCCCCACCAATTTTCAATTTTTTTTTCAATTGTTTTCCCTGCCTCTTCTGTTTCATAGCTTCTTTCTGGGGTTTGGTTTCTGACCCACAGGCACAGAAGTGGTATTTGTGAAGTTTGGAGAAGAAAATGACTGTGGAGAAGAGAACGAGTGATTCCGGCGAAGAGTTTCCGGTCGGAATGCGTGTACTCGCCGTCGATGATGACCCCACCTGCCTCGTGGTTTTGGAAAATCTCCTCCGGAAATGTCAATATCATGGTTTGAATCTTCTACTGTTGCTTTTACTTGCTGTTATTCATGATTTAGGGTTTTGGTTTGTTCTTTGTTATTTCTTTTAGATTTTTTTTGTTCTCTTTCAGATTCTTTTGCTCGTGGTAGTTTAAAATGGATATACTTTTACCAATGAAATTATTTATAGAGAATACTACAGTGAACTGCCAACTTCATTAATTGTTGCAGACAAAGCTTCTGTTATAGGTTATAGGCTAGGTATTTTTTTTAACTGCTTGTTATGCCTCGATTGATTTCGACGCAGGATCTGAGTATTTCTCTGGGATGAGTATTTTGTAGCGTGTTTGGCTTCATTTTTTGGACATGATTATCCACGTTTTGGATGTGATTTCAGAAGCTAATAATTGTAGCTTTCCACATCCCAAACGTGATTCTTCCATCTTTAACAAATTTTCAAATATGCACTTGGATGAACATTAATTTTGTAACTGTCTATGCTATGGATGTGTGTGCAATGAGCCACTTTACTCTTTCAAAATGATATTTATCTTGGTTATGGATGGGTTTGCAGTAACTACAACAAATCAAGCAATAACAGCGTTGGCACTGTTGAGAGAACACAAAGACAAGTTTGACCTGGTAATCAGTGATGTGCATATGCCAGACATGGATGGATTTAAGCTGCTTGAGCTAGTGGGACTTGAGATGGACCTTCCTGTCATAAGTGAGTGAGAGGATCTTGTATGCTTATATGTGATCTTCAGTTGTTAATATTCACCATTTCTTCATTTTGACTCTCATTATTTCACCATTGCTAACTGATGATTAACAATTATTGTTATAATTATTAATCAAGTTAGAAATTTAAGGTATTTATATGTGAAATAATGACTTTTCTAACTTCTTTTCTTTTTGAAAAAAATATTCAAGTGTACTATATTTTTGTATAAATAGTCCAGTCCTACAGTAGAATTTTTTAAGTTTCATAATTGGTTTTTGATAAATGTGAAAATGTGATGTGCCAATAAACTTATTTAGGAGGGCTGTTTTGAGTTATTTACGCAGCTTTAATGATTATTTGGTGAACCTTTGGTGTTATGAAATGTTTATTTCAGTGTTGTCTGCAAATGGTGATACGAAGCTGGTGATGAAAGGGATTTCTCATGGAGCCTGTGATTATCTGCTGAAACCCGTGAGAATGGAGGAGCTCAAGAACATCTGGCAGCATGTAATCAGAAGGAAGAAGTTTGACTCAAAGGAGAAGAACAAAACAAGCAACTTAGACAAACCCACTTCTGATAGTGGCAATGGACATGGATCATCAGGAGCTGTAAATTCAGATCAAAATGAGAAGCTGACTAAGAAACGGAAGGATCAAGATGAAGATGAAGATGAGGAGCAGGAGAATGATCATGACAATGAGGACCCGTCAACCCAGAAGAAACCTCGGGTTGTTTGGTCTGTGGAGCTGCACCGCAAGTTTGTTGCTGCTGTTAATCAGCTAGGCATTGACAGTATGTTCTTCACTCTTTTACAGAATAAAACAGCTGTTATAACTTTTATCAATTTCTTTATGAGCTTATTCACATTGTTCTCAATTTTGTTGTTGTTTTCAAGATGCTTTTTGATATCTGGTTTGATGTTAGCACCATCAATTTAATGTTCAGAACATATATATTTTCTTAATTATTTTCTCGACACTCTTCCTTATTTTAAGTGACACTTGGGAATGTAAGGTCACAAGTATTCAAATTTAATGCTGTGACATGTAGTTTTCCCTTACTAGTATGTATTTCGGCCTCATGATATTGTTGTTTTGCTGGCAGAGGCTGTACCTAAAAAAATTCTTGATTTGATGAATGTTGAAAAGCTTACAAGGGAGAATGTGGCGAGCCATCTGCAGGCATTTTTCTAGTCCTTTGTGTTTTAATTTACTGTAACATATACCTTTTCATTTGCTGAATGTTTCTTCTTTATGAAATGGCTGCAGAAGTATAGGCTTTATCTGAAGAGAATTAGTTGCGTGGCTAACCAACAGGCTAATATGGTGGCGGCCTTAGGGGGTGCAGATCCATCCTATTTGAGAATGAGTTCTGTGAGTGGGGTTGGACATTTACAGACATTGAGTGGTTCTGGACAGCTTCATAACAATGGTTTTAGATCCTTTCCATCTGGTGGGATAATTAATAGATTGAACACTCCTGCTGGTTTGAATGTGCATGCATTTCCTTCTGGAGTTCTTCAGTTGAGTCAGTCACAAAATTTAAACAACACTAGTAATGATCATCTGAAGTTCCGGTCAGCCATGGCTCCTGTTAATCAGAATGGTGTTCAGGGAATGCCAATGCCTGTTCAAAACAATAAGGGTGTCATTTCTGTTCAAAATTTGACCACTGTTTTTAATGCCAAAACAAATTTTCCCATCTCAAATAAACTCCCGGATCCAAGGCCAAAAATGACATCTGTCTCTCGCACTTCAGACGTAGGTATCTCAAACAATGCCTTGATGTTGGAACCATGCCCTCAAGGCACACAAGGGAGTGTAAGAATTGAAGCTTTATCTTCTTCAGTAGCCTCTCAGCATTCAGAATTTTCTTTGCCTTTGCTGGATCAAGGTAGATATAGTGATAGTTGGACAAGTGCTGTGCAGCCATCCGTGATCCAGACAAACTCTTACCCTCCAAGTGAATGTTTTAATCAGACAAATGTACCTACTCCAGATAACATGGCTTCTATACCCATGCAAGGTGGGAATCTGAGTGGTCCATCCATCACTTCATTGTCCAGGCAATCCCATGATTCAATGTCAGATATGCACTCTGAAGGAGTGACTTTAACCAACAGATCTGGGAATATAAGCAGTAATGTCCCATTTCAAGGGTGGGATGACCGTAATCAGGATGCTACTCATCATTCAAATAATATATTTGCATCAATTAACTCACTAACTCCGGTCAATGGTGCTGCTGTTCCAGCGGGCCATGCAGTGACAAACCCAGCCTCACATGGAAACTTGGACTTTAATTTTTGTGATCCCTTACAAATGAAGCATGATGGGTTTGTGGAATTAACTGAAGAGATCTCATCCAAACAACATCAGGGGAATATCCTGAACCAGCAGAAGTCTCAACATAGTCATTTCTCTAGTAATCTTGGTTCGTTAGAAGACTTGGTCAGTTCAATGATGAAACAGGTATGACATTTATGAATATACAGGGTTTTCCCAAAAATGTTTCTGTATTTTTCGTTTAACATATTGAGTACACGAAGTGCTCACATGCTTAAGGGGGACTTTAAAGTTTTAACTATTTAAAAATTTTGGTACATTCACATGGTGGTGATCTATCTGTTTTGTAGCTATCCTTTTAGATACAATCACTCTTAATATACGCGAATCTTTTGATTAAGCTGACACCATTCCCATCAATCATAATTGTCACTTCTTGGCCTCACATACTTGCTGTATTTCACTCTCCTTTGATTGTATAATATGTAAGCATTGTTATGTTTGTACTCCACACTGAAAAGGACTTGAAATGTTACATTATGAGCATTTGGTGAAATTCGGCTTTTCCTGCCTGTTAAAATTTATGGGCCACATATTTCCTTAGGGTCCATTCTGGTAGATCTGTCAAATAAGAGCAACTTCCACCATCCTTTTTGACTTTCATATTAGCTAAATCCATCTGAATTTGTCTACCTGGACTGGTATAATAACTTGTGTATAGTGTACTATATCCTGTTATTTTGACATTTGACTTACGATATAGTATTTTAGTATTTATTGATCGTTCAGCTGTTTTATCTTGCACCTGTCTTAAACATTTCTCTCCCATACTCATTCAGTGCCTATGTTCATGCTATACAGGAGAAAGATAGGTTGAATTTATTGGATGGAAACCTCATTTGCGATAATTACTCTGGTGGGTTATCTATGTGATAGGAGATTTGGCAGCACGTACCAACATATGCTTCCATGTTGATGAGTTTTATAGTTTTCATTGTGTTTAACCACTTTTGTCTTCCTGTAGTTTACTGTAGAGTTTAGCTTCTCCAGGTTACTTTGTACTGATCAAAGTTCTGTAGGGTTCTTCTATCAAGGGCTTTCTAACTTTTTATACAAATGCATTGTTGTCCTAGTCTTTGGGTCCGGCAATGCATTTTCAAGTTATTAATCGCTTTGTTTGATCTCCGTTGACATGTTGGCCTGCAAATTGGACCTTAATCTTCATTCACTGTCATGCTTGTAGTGAGAAGAGACAGACACAGGGCCAGGTGGAACTCACTAAATCAATGGGTGCCACTTGAACTCTTTAGTTTTAGTCACATTTCTAGAGAGAGATCAGGGAATGCAACTTTGTTAATGTTAAGTAATGAATAACAATAAACACGATTCCCCCTTAGAATTTGCCTTTGCCAAAATTATGCATTTAGTTTTATTTACTGACGTTGCAGTATATACAATCTGATATGGCATGCACGATGAACAACTTGTCTAGTATTTGATTCGTTTCAAGTAAAATTATTTCAGAAATTACAATGCATAGTTATAAGCTTAAAAGTTAACTATTGATATTGTAGTAATTTTATAATTTGTTGTCTGAATATGTTTATTACGGTTTGGATTATCAATTACCAATCAATAGCTGCACAGTTTTAATATTTAAAATACACATTAGTGATAAAGGATTCGGATCTCTTTTTTTTCTGGATAAAGCTAAACAGTAATGCTTTTCTGCGCGGCAGTAAACTCAAGAGACCCATCACAGTCAAAGTTTAAACTTTTAATTCACCTTTACTTAAAAAGGTTAACAAAGTGCTAAAAGGATCAAATTACTATCGCCCATTATTTCTGTTTTATGCCAATTGTCACGTCAATGCAGCTGCACACAGAATAATTCAGCATAAGGCATGGATTGTGGAATTGGACTATTTCAATTTAATATAAAGTATGATTGGTTTGGTGTAGATCCATTTTTAGCTTTTGTTAGTATAAAATGGTTAAATATCTTTCTATAAAAACTTGTTAAGTGGAAAATTATTATATGAAGACCCTTGTTCTATTTTTCTATAACTATGCTCATATCGTAGTTTCAATTCACATATTCATAAGTAAAGCACAATGTCATTTAAAATTGAAATATAATTTGTTATATTTTTGTTAAATATAATATTATTATAAGTACAACTAAACTAGAAAACAACTCATCAATAATTACATTTGTTAATTTCTGATTAACTCAAGATATATAACACCGTATTTAAATATAATAAGTGGTTGATGATTCGTTCACTTGTTTTAATCGATTTCAATTTTTTTATTGATTTCAGTTTTGAATACCTTAATTGGAGTAAGCTCAGGGTTACATTTTTATAAAATTGACTTTGAATAATTAATGTGACCTTGAAACACTAAAAAGTTTCTGTACCAGTAAACAATTAAAAATAAAAGAATTTTTTTTAATGATATAGTAGAATTGCGCATATACTTCGAGTTATAATTAACTTTTGCTGACGAAAGCCTATTTTACCTGTTAAATTTTACTTAATATTTAAAAAGGAAAACTATGCTTTAAGTTTTTTTAATTTATTGTTAAAATTGATTCTATCCTTTTATTTTGAAATTGAGGAATTAGCTCTCTAACTTTTATAAATATTTAAAATTAATTATTCTTTACTCTTAAATTCACAATTTTTTAGAAGTTCTAGACTAATTTATTAATATGAAAAAATCGACTAAATCTAAATTTGATAAAATATATAAACTAAAAACACGTTTTTTTTTTCTTAAAATTTTTTAACAATATGTAACTATGCCAATGAAATGACCTTTCTTTTTCCCACAACTGAAATCGTGAAGGAATTTGGTTTTAGTTGGGCGGTTACCCTGGTTTTGGGGAAGGGCTTTTATCTGGGTTCATTCAGATGTATGTATCATTATAATCTCTACAAGGCACCCCTTACAATTTATGTTACAGATGAGAAGTTGAAGAGTAAAGAATATTGGGTTAGTGTTCCAGTCTCGAACAAAAAAGCCAAGCCTGGATTGTTTACGTTTTGACTGCAGCTCCAATTCTTCACAACCTATGCACTGTTTCAGGCTTCAGCATTAAATCAGACTGATAAGGGAGCAGGACAGCTAAAAAGTGCAGCTTTGTATGTGATAAGATCAGTCGGCATTCCATTGGTGAAGATACATGACTATTCAAATGACGCAATGGAATTAAGTTTAGCATTTAGGTTTGAGAATACTCTATGATATTAAAAAAAAAGTCATAAACAAACAAGCAATTTATTAGTTACTAAAAGATTTGCAGCCAGTAATAGTAATCCCTTGTGTGGTGGATAAAAGTTAGGCCATACACTTTCGAATCTGATAATTTTGCATCCAAATCCACGGACTCAACTGAAGCCACAAAGCTCTGGCTTCTTTGAGAAGTGACATGGGGAAGCTTTTAGCAGACGATGTCACCAACATCAACCACACTAAGGGAGCTGTAGTTGAGCTCTCTATCTCTTTCCTTTTGGGATATCTTGGTCAAGCTCATGCACGAACGTTTTAGCACCCATACCACAGAAGACCCTCTTCATTGCATAGTATCTTCTACAGCTATTGAGACCATAGCAATCTGGGACCTACTTTTTCTTACTTGGTTATGCTCTACAGTCAGAACTCATCCACGGCTCCGCTTAATCATACGTTGTTTCTTTTGACTCCGAAAACCAAAAAGCGAAAACTAAATTTACGATCAAGTAGGAAGAGCTGTAGTGAAATCGGGGAAGAAAAGGAATATTCTTTAATATTTAGTTCGACGAAGACCACGACGGATTGAGCTCAGAATTACACGTCGTCATAAAATACAACTGCAATAGAACCGAATGCAAAGCCTTGCTCTTTTAGTAAATTTTATTTTCGACTCACCGTTATAAAATCTCCAAAATGTGCCGTCCTCATGTATCGCTTGTCTCTATCCAATTAATCTTCTTCCATACTGAAATACGTGTTAAGAAAAAAATTGCCAGCCGATAAATAGAAAAAGTAAAAATGGTTCAGGGAAATTTCCTCAGCTCTCTGCTCACTCAAATAGAATAAAGGGTAACGTGCCGTGTAGTATACAATTGATCATACTCTTCGACTCCTTAATAAATAAACTCGTCGAACAGCAATACGTAGGAAAAGAACAATTTCTAACCGAGTTAGTAGCAAGGGATTTAACCACTACCGCCATATGCTATAGTGCCTTTTGTTTGTAATCCACTTCATTGCTAATATGCTAAAACAACATTGACTATGATTACACGGTACAACAAATATCTTTCTACTTTTGCATTTAACCATCCATTACAGTGCCCCAGCATCAGATTTCTCCGGGTTTTCACTCTATTGAGCATCAGTCATAGTTTCATCCATTTCTGTATTACCTTTCTCTTCATCCGGAAAAGTCTGAATTTCATTCTTATCTTTTGCCAGGCTTGAGCAGCTTGCTTTTATAGGTTCAGAATCTATTATCATGTCTTTACTCTCATTGTTTGCTGAGTCTTCAGGTTTGCCAGTATCATGAGGGTTTGGCAGTGATTTGGCGCCTAAAATCTCGCCGTACGACAAAGCCTCCGATTTTTTGTCTGAATTTGACTGTGGAATATCTGCCGCAGATTGTTCTTGTGTGGGTGTTAGAATTCTGTTGATGTCTTTGCAAATGGTTTCTAGTGGTTGGAAATTCTTCCCAACATGAAGCTCTGCTGGTTCTCTTGCCAAAGAAGTTTGAACTAAATCCATGGGGTTTTCCTCCACTACCTTGCACATCTGCCAACACAGGAAATATTATTGATACAAATAATAATCAGTAGGATACTAAATAGTCCACCACCTCTTTAATTGAATGAAAGTGATCCTTCGTAAAGTGCAGGTCACGGTACTTTTACCTCATTGTAAAGACGAACTAACTCCAATCGATTGGGATCACTATCACAAGTAGCCGAAATTTCTTCTGAAGCTGCAGAAAATGGCAGCACTACAAGTAAGTCTTATGGTCTTTCTTTCCCCCTTCTCAGTTGGGTATGCAGATAGCTTCCGTAGATGGTACGAAAACATCAAAGGGGAAAAAACAGGAAAGGGGAAAAACCCCCCAAAAAAAAGGAAATACTGACCATATCGATAAAACATCTGGAGAGATTATTTTCATATTCTGAGGGTACTATTCATATTTGTTTAATGTTCAATCCGACAACACATTACATTTCTGTGACTCATTCATATTTTAATTTTTAGTAGAACTACTCGAGTACGCAAGATTTTCTCTCCATTATCTGATGCAAACTAGGTAAGTGCTTGTCTAATCTAGACAACATGTATTCAATGAACAAGAATAGAATCATACCTATTTTTTCTACTTGCGGTAGTTGATCATTTATTTGGGATTCATTTTCCTCTAATTTAGGAGCCTTGGGTTCACTTTTAAGTTCGTCATTTGATTTTGGATCACCCTGCAAATAAAGTTCATGAGTTAAAATGTAAGCCCACAAGCAAGTCAAGAAAACATTTTCAGATACAAGCATGCATTCTGTATTGATTTGTAATGCTGTGTGATGCACCATTGGCAATAATTAAAACCAAAGTAAACAAAAAGTTCCAACTAGTATGAGAATGAATATAATTAACAGGAATGGGAAAATGAGACGATACTTCAGGAATGGGAAAATGAGACGATACTTCAGGAATGGGAGAATGATCATATGGTGTTCCATTATATGTTATGAATAATTTTAAAAAAATACAAAAAAAAAAGAGTACATAGACAAGGATCACTAACAGTCATTAATAAAGAATGTAGTGTATGCCCAACTTTTTCAGCCATAACAACGATCAGTAATGCCAAGAAAATAAGTTCCCACGTATCTAAAGTTGGTACGTAAATGGAAATGGCAATCCCCCCCGCATTTTCTAACAAGTTCTTTCATTATCTTCCATAGCCCATTAAAAAAATTCCATGTTTGTTTTTCTTCATCTCTTATCCTAGGTATATATAGCTAAATTCTCAAACTACTAGTTCATTTGATTGGAAGCGCACCTAACGAAACTTTTCATAAAAAAAAAAAAACAATGCATCTATGATCAATTTATAATCATTTAATCCTCTGTAAGTCCATATAGAAGGAAATTATTTAAAAGATTTCACACGCCATGATACTTACAAAGTATTCTTTCTGGTACTCAGCATTAAGCCCTTTTTCCAAAAGAAGAACCCTCTTTTTTATAAACTCAACCTGTCTTCTCTGCATATCTCTAAAATGATATAATATGGAGGAATCTTGATATAATTGTGCTTGATTCCTGGCATCACCAGAACCTTGCGCACCATCAGCTGGTATATCACTTCCACCATTTTCCCTGGATTGACTGTTGGGTACTTCGGCATTTGTCAAATTTGCACCATTTTGTGCCTGAGAGCCAACTTGTCCTGGAACTGGTAAGTTTATAAAGGGAAGATTCAACTCTTGACAGATGACCTCCTGAATTTTCAGATCCTTGTCATCAACAATCGCTTGCCACCTTCCATACCCATGCCTTATATAGAAAGAATTATGTTTAAGGAATACATCAACAAAAAAGAATCCAAGCAAATTATAACTAGAAAACTTCAGAATACCAAAAACTATCACCACAAATCAAGTCAAACATAGCAAAGCAGATAGAAAAACGAACATGAAAATTTTTTTCATGATTAAACCCACAAATATTTAATGGCTAATATCACACAGTTAGAAGATAGCTGTATTAAAATACATACTTCAAAACAGAACGCAACAAAACCAAATCATGCTCCTCCTTCCATATCTTCGCACCCTTCAAACCTGGATAGCGTAATAAGATGTCATCCGAAAACAATGGAGTTTGAGGATGTTGTGACGCAAACTTCACCTGTCATTTCACATCCCAAGAGTAAAAAGGCACATCAGCTAGGGGGCATTTAAATTCAAAAACACATTCAACCCCACCCGCCCACCACAGCCAAAAACAATAAATAAAATAAAATGCCTGAACCCTGTAAGAGAGAGATGAATTTAAAACTGATCCAATGCCTTAAATTTTCATGCTATCACAATCAACAAAAAACAAAGTGCCACATTATTATAAAAGAAACTAAGTTTTGCACTAAATGAAAGTCTAACCATTTTTAAATAGGTGAACCACATGGTTCAATCATAAAGTATACTAAACTTTGTATTGATTAAGTAACCTAACAGTGACAACTGTAAAAACTAACAGAATACAGCTGATAAAAGGAGTTATTCACTCACAGTAACCCTTTTTATAACTCACTTGATTAAAATCATAAATATTGAAGCATAAAGTTTCATGTTCATTACATTCCAAAAACACTATACACAAGGGTCTCGGAGCAAATAGAGAATAGAATAGTGGCAGTATTTAATAGCTGGGCATGCATCCAGATGCTATCCAAAAATTTTAGAGTAATAGTTGAACTCATGAACAGCTTCACATGAGATGATACCAGAAGCATATTTAAAAATAAAAACACCAAAAAGATCTTGGTAAAAATATATTCAGTATGGAACAACTAACCACTCAAACTGCTAATTATGTGGTTACCCATTAACAATTCTTTGATCCTTGCAATCCAATTGAGTGGTTAATTATCCCTAAACTGGAAATATTTCTTTTACCAAGAATGCCTTTCTAAAAACTCTTACCAACGTACATATTGCAGAAAGACCGGGGGAATGGGATAACACTAGTAATAACGAAAGTTCAAATACAGAAAGTTTGGTCAAAACTTACCTTGTCCCTTATCAAAAGCAGGACTGCAATCCTTACAAGTACATCTTGGATTCGTAGTCCATCTTTTGGTACACCATCTGCAGGAAAATTATAAGTAAAAAAGTAAAATATTAGAAAATGCGAAGATAATAAAAAAGATAAAGGGGCTGGGGAGAGCAAATGAGGGAAATATAATGATAGCAATTAAGATCTATCACCTGTGAACGTAGAGGATTCAGTTATATCTTCAGCAATATGAGACAAGAAAAGGGTTCCATAACTGAAATAAGAATATATATTTATATCAATTCATTCAGAAAGAAAGACTTCAGTTTAATAATAAACGTTAAAAATCCATACCGTATATAGATAATTACCACATCTAAAATGGAAGGGCACAAAGAAAAGGAAAAAAGAAAAAAGCGAAAAATCTCACATCGACCACTAAAAGGCAACCAACATACTACTTTTCTGCAAAGATTGTTCATCCTCCCATTAATGTAAACGTGAAGGGTATATTATCATGCAGGGTTTCCCAAAGGAATAATACCATTCTTTCACAATTTCTAAAAACCTTTATATACTGTTTCATAGGCCAAAAGTTTTGGATGTAACACACTGCCACCAAAATAAAAAAGAAAGAAAAAAGTAAAGAAAAACAATGCAACGTCCTCACACACAATGTACCCAAATGAAGAGACAAGCTATCATTACTATATAGGCGTGTGAGAAGATTGAACTTAATAAGTACTAATAACATTCCAATTCTCAACCTAATTTGTGTCTAAATGGTTAAGAATGCATTGGCACAGCTGCAGAGCTGTGACATCAAATCCACCCTTCTTTTGCCCAGTGAAAAAGAAAGTGACCATAAAATAAAAACTAATGATTGTCTAAAACATCCCAAATATAGTGTGCTGGTTCAAAGAAAATTGAAGTTATTACTCTTTAATTTCTTCATAAGTCTTCTGTTTCATGCGGGAAGTAAACTCCTTCCAATCAAAATCACCAACCCCAAACCTGCAATACACAGAGGGGGTGAGATAAACTCTAGATATGTTCATGTCATGTGAAACCCTTCTTCAACTCAACATATAAAGACTGCATGTCGAGAAAGCAACCTCATCAAAATTTGCACAAATGCAGCCCTCTGATTTTGATTAAAACCAAGGACTCTGAACGCTTTTCCTTCACCTTCCATCAGAGGAAGTGGCTCTGTGCTATCTGCTGTTAATAAATTAAATAATATTAACCTCACAAGCAGATAATCTAGGCCCATCAATAAAAAACCTAAAAAATTAATTAAAAATGACACGTACTACGAGCTTTTTTCTTATAAGGTCTTCTAGCAGTAGTAGTTCCAGTTCCAGTGGAATTTGAATCGCCATCGGTAAGCTCAGCTTCATAATTATCATCTTCACCATCAGAGCTTACATCTTCCAGACCAGCAAGGTCATCCTCCTCCACAGAAACCATCTGGAAAATCAGGAAATAATAGATACTACCTTAACAAAAGCAACCTTAAAAGAAGATACACAAAGGAAAACTTAAAGACAAAGTTAACCAACTACTAATTTCCCCCTCCAGAAAAACAAAAACTGCTAAGTGTAAAGAATCCCAGGATGTCAATATACAATAACAACAGCTTTTTCCACTTGGTAAAGTTAGCTACATAGATGACAAATACCAAATAGTAAATGTTAATACTTGGTTTCATTAGCATGTAATATATTGAACCAAGGTTATCAATCCTGTGGTGTTGAGCTGAAAAACTGCCATATAAATAATGCAGAATGCATGATAGCCAACAGAAGACTAAAAAGTATAATAAATATATATATACTAAAAAAAAGAAAAATAGAATAAAAGGCATAAATAAATTAAAAAAACAAAATCATAGACTAAAATCCAAGAAAACATCACAAGTCTAACATAAATATTTTGGGCGCTTGACATTGTATTTGATAAAAAAACGTACAGATCAACATGATTCTGAAATTCTAAAAACAGAAAAATAAATTTAAAAAGACGAGCACAAAAACATTGAACAGATCAAGAATCAGAATAGCCACAACGAGAATATGAGGAGCATCTGAAGAATAAAGGGCAGTTGAAGAATAAGCAGAGAATAATGGAAGAAAGACAAGAAAAAAAAAATTAAAGAAAAACCTGGTATGGGTGGATGTATTTTAAGAGTTTTCTAAAACAAGAAACAAAAGAGAGAGAGGAAGAGTTATTTAACAACATTGAAAGGAACATTGAAAGCTACATTAGAGAGAAAACAGAACATCATTTGACACAATTAAATGGAATCTCACAATATTCAACTCCCCATCCAAAGGAGCTATTCCAACAATGTCTAACTCTCCCGAAAAACCAGCTTATAAGGTGACAATTGCATCTCATCTATATATTACAATCTAGCATTTTTCCAAATCAATGTGGGATCTCCAACACACCCACCCCTTCATAATGAGGAATGAACATATTGAGCGTAGGATTAGATATCTGTACTTGATCTGACAAGAGCCCGTCTAACAGGAGCCCAATAATAGTGGCACAACAACTAATGAACTTGACTAGGATAAGCTCTAAATAGCTATAATACCATCTTAGTAAGTAGATTCATATCTAACTCAACCTCACAAAACCAACTTGTAAGATAAGGATTGCACCCCATTTATATATTATATAATCTAACCTTTTTCCCAGTCAATGTAGGAAGTGTGATAACCTTAAAATAAGAAAAGAGAAAATTGCAATATTTAAACTTCTAAAGCTGCGAGAGTGTAGACGATATGTCAGTCATAAAATTAAAAAAACATGAAATGCAGAATATTTGCATCGGTCAAGGAAAAGGAGTATATACAAGAGAAGGTAGTATAACATTTAATTCCTTACAACATGGTAATGTAAATAGAATTTTGGCAATAACTTTTCTTTTAACAGAATCTAATGGAACTTTAAAAGAAATAAAAAAAAAATGATGAGTTGTATGCTTGAATCTGTCTAAAAGCGGACGTTCATATTTTAAACAAAAGATAAGTACAATGTAAAGCTGGCATTTCATAAGGAGTGTAATTCACTCTAAAAGAATGGCATAAATATTAGAATTAATACCAGCTTCCGATTTCGCTTCCCTTTTCCCAAGGCATTGAACTCCTCAACTTTATGCTCTTGATACTTGTCTCTTAACAACTCGTCCCAGTACTGTGTTCTTTCCGAACTGTTTAGGTTCTCCAATGCTCTTTTTTGGGCAGCCTCCTCTGCTGCAGCTTCAGCCTCATCAACATACTCAAAATTTGCAACCTACATTGTGGAATCCACTCGGTCAACCAAAAGCACAGAACCCAAACAGAAAAACTGAATCAAAAGAAAAACGGTACATAAATTTCATGAAGCAATTTGTAGTAATAAAGGCAAGATTAATGTTGACATTGCAGGAAAATGTAATGGAGGCAGAGTGCTCCATCATCTATCAAGAACTGCAAGCACTTCTGTAAAAAATTTTCCTAAATCTCAAAGAAGGAACCCATACTTTAAGAAACCATCGGGAATATTAGAACTTCTGAATTTACGTAAGATGCAACAGCAGAATAACATCACATCAAAGGCAGCAAATTCTGAAGTCAGGCCATAAAATCCTTTCAAAAAAACATAATGAAAAAGTCGGGAGGCAGCAGTGGATCTTCCAATCCAGTTCTACTTGCTAAATCAAATACTCTTTTGATTGATTTACAGAGTCTCTAATTTCATTCACTTTTGTTACTATAAATGATAAATAACAATAGAAACCAAGGGCATCTCTCAATTCACTACCAACCAAAATTAAAAAATCAAAGTTGAATAAACATTTAGAGAACAAAAATATATGTGAAAGATAATGACACAGTCAACCTTAAAGGCCTTTAGAAATCCATCTTCATCCTCATCATCCAAAGTGGCCTCTTCATCTCCAACTTGATCACGATCCAGCAATCTGTTAAGAAAATAGACAAGAAATAAATTTCTCAAGCATATTCCTATTTTCACGTTTGAGGAAAAAAATGCTTGTTTACCTATCAATAGCAGCAGCATCATAATGGATTTGGCGGGATTTGCCAGCTTCATCATTCTCATCTGCAAATAACTCCTGTGATCCATATCTTATGATGTCATCCAATTCTTCCTACGCACGTCAAAAGGTACCGTCAAATCCTTTAACATGTTCAACTTGATGGATCAAATATTCAATTTGTTGTTTCATTCGATGCTTAAACTCCTAACGCACGTTAGACCTTAAAATTTCAGAAAATTTCAATCTCTTGAACAAAATGTCATATTTATCCTGAACTCAATCAGTATTCACAAACAAGTACAGATTTGCAAGTTGGACATAATCAGTAATTTTACAAATGAAAACGGGGGTACAAACAGAGATCAACATTCGACCATGTAAAAGCTTATGTATTTATTGTTATATACAGTGTTTTCAATTTTAAATATATGAACTTTGTAGTCTAAATCTGTTTTATGGAGGATATTAGTGCATTTAAACAAGTATAATTCTTGATATATATAGGAATTAACTTCGGGTATGCACAGAGAATAGAGTACTTTACTTTGTTAATGTTATCATCTTTTTCAGGAATATATGCCTTATCCACTTCTAGTACTTCTCCTTTCCAACAGGAATTACTTGTCTAGGTCCTAAATCAACAGCCACACTGCATATTACAGGTTTTGTCCCCCATAGGAACATCGATCAAGAAAATTTGCCACGAACCAACAATCCTGAAGAAATCTTTATAAGGTATTTAACACAACCACTCGCATAATAGCTTTAGAGCTTTGGGTTTGAAGCGTGGATGATTCACAAATCCACCTACCTTGAGCTAAAATTCAACTTCAAAAAAAAATAGGGTGTCAAGGACCTAATTCACCTTGAGCACAATGTGAGGTAAGGACCAGAAGGGAGATTTGGATAGTAAAGGGCTGTAAAAATCTTGCAAGTGTGACAAGGAATGTGGTAAGAGCAGGTAATTGATTAGTAAATGGTAGGTTAGTATACTATTCAGTGTTTATGTTGAACTCTTGTGTCCTTTTTCCTTTTCGTTCTGCATTTTCAGTCTTTATCTCTGCTAAGGAGCTTAGCCCCTCTATTTTCTACAATTTCCCAGTTCCTATCTCCCACCTTACTTATTAGGTTAGAATAAAATGATTTTAGTGCATATTCCAGTAGAACTGCATACAAGTATAATATATTAGCCATATTGTGACCAATATTGTGACCAGAAGGTTGAGTAAACAAGTGACAGTGACTACGAATAATGACAACAAATTAGCATGCATGAATAGGAAAAAATTGATATTGCATGCAGTCTCCAATGCTCAACTATTAGTCAATATCCATTTTCCACCTGTTGCCTGCAATTCATAGCAATAGTAAAAAAGGCAAAGAAAAGCAAAAAGCAACTAACCAAACATAATTCAAGCTGCCTTAATAACGAGACTACTAACTGTTATCAGCTTTTACAACACGAAGTCTTTACAAGTAAAAAAAAAAAAAAAAAGTATTTAGTTACCTGGTTGATATTTTGAGCCTTTAGCCTCCCCACAACTAGGTGTTCTAACACCATTTTCTTCTTAGTCATCTGCATCATCCTTTCTTCGATAGTTCCTCGTGTTATAAGCCTATAAATTAACACCTACGAAGCCAAAACCATTATAACATTTAACAGAAACAAAAATAATCAACACTGTATGCCAATGAAAAAACCTCAAACCTTGTTAGTTTGTCCGAGTCTGTGAGCTCTAGCCATAGCTTGTAAATCAGCATGAGGATTCCAATCACTACAGAATAATGTTTCAATCAATTAGTTAAAGGAAAAATTGGATTAAATTACACCAAAATAGAAGATTAATCTTTCAGCATCATATGGATTGCCTACACACACACACACACACACAAAAAAAAACTATGATGAGGATCCCTGTTGTTTAACTTCAGCCCAGATGTCGCAGAGCATTCCCTAAACTATTGTAAGGATCCATTTATATGGACACGGGCAAATGAGTATACAGATTGTGCATAACATTTTATCCAAGCATTCTGGAGGTGCCCATGAATGAATCTAGAAAATGCCAGTGTATGTGCTTGAACTAGTGCAAATTTATTTAAATTAGGGAATGTTATTTAAGAATAAAAAGAAGTGATTATACATGATATAGTTTAGGGAATGTTATTTAAGAATAAAAAGAAGTGATTATACATGATATAGTTTGGGGAATGTTATTTAAGAATAAAAAGAAGTGATTATACATGATACAGTTTTATAAAGCTTCTCTTCAGAAGCTATTGATTATGGGCTCTTTTGATGGGTGTTTTAATAATTTATAATCATTGTAAAGTTCTAAACATATCATTTAATTAAAAAGCACCTTAAAAGAATACATAAACACAAATAGGTCATAAAATAGCCACCAGCTCTATTTAGATCGTTTCTAAAAGAATTACTAGAACAAGCAATACAAGAATTTTGAATTCCCCTTCAATATAAATCACACATCCAAGAATTTTGAATTCTCTTTCAATATAAATCACACATCCTTATCCAATCATAGTACATCAGATTACATCTATCCTCATATCTTTAAACAGGAGAAGGTAAAACATATACAAAAAAATGGCTCCGGAGAGCTTTGTGTTCCCTTAAAATTATGCTTCTTCTTTTTGGACCTCATTTTATTTCATCTTTCCAAAAACACTAAAAAATATTCAGTAAGATATTAAAGGAAACCCAACCAATATTATATGTCAAACATAGAAAAGCAAGACAACACGATCAAGAGGTTGCTGTCTCAAATGCCAGCTAACTTTCTATAACCATATATGAATTCACCATGCGTACAAGCTAACAAAACCCAAAGCAGTTCAACCTTTTCATACACAAGTATGCTATTAGCAGTCTAATAGCATTAAAAAGTAGAGCTTAAGATAACTCTGTCACAACTCACATGTATAACCAATAGAAGTGTCATTCTCAAAACAATGACTAAAGAAAAAACACCTAAAATAGCAAGAAAGTGAAAGAGAATGAACAGCCAGCCACCAATAAAGCTATTTTCATTTATTTTTTCCAGTAGAAAATGTAAAAATAATGAAGATAGGATCAGTAATTGTGAAAAGTGAAGATATAGTTTATGTTTTAACCAAAAAATAGAAAAACCTTCAGACAGTAATTTAAAGAGAAACAAAAAGAATCACAGGAATTTAAAAGTTCACCTATCATATATAATAACCGTGTCAGCAGTTGCAAGGTTTATCCCCAGTCCCCCAGCTCTAGTAGAAAGAAGAAAGCAAAATCTTGAAGAATTTTTGGCGTTAAATCGATCTATCCGAACTTGTCTTTCAGCACCACCAACCTTGCCATCAATCCTTTCATACTGCCAATTCTAAGGAAAAGAAAAACAAGCTGAATATTATACCGAAAGCAATCAACTCCAGAAACAACTATGTTGATAAGACAATAACCTCCTAATACCTTGTAAGTACAGTAATCTTCAAGCAAGTCCAGCATGTGCTGAAATTGGGAATATATAAGGACTCTGTGTCCTTGCTCTTTAAGTTTGACCATCATCTTGTCCAGCAATTGCAGCTTCCCTGATGATTCCAATAGCTGTCTGTCAAATGGAAATGAACAGCAAAATCAATAAGAACATTAATTAAATCCAAGTATAGTACAAACTATACCAAAATGATGCCTTCCAAAATGATAACCTAATTTCACTTCAGTTACAATTTACAAAAAGCAAAAGCTACTAATTTCAATACTAAAAAGAAACAAGATTAAGCCCCAGATAAGCAGAGAACCCAATATTTCCAAACAACAGCCATAATAACAGTCTATAATAATGACATTAGAGCTTACTTGTATGCTTCTTTTGCATCATCAATATCTGGTTCGACTCCTTCTAACATGTAAGGATGACAACAGAGCTTCCGCAATTCCATAACAACATTGATAAGAGAAATCTGATTCAAAAACATATGCATATAAAAAACAAACACCAATAACATTAAGATGTATTGTCTTTTTACTTATGAAGCTAAGATTAGTAATAAACAAAATAGTCAGTTTCATCAAAGCATCAATCTTGCCTGAGCACCACCACGACGAGTTAATATCTGATAATTGCGGGTCAAAATTGCCTTATAATATTCTTTCTGTTTGCTGCTCAACTCAACACGTAGAATAAGTTCTTTTTTAGGAGGTAGTTCCTTCATGACATCTTTCTTCACTCCTGCAGGGCCATTAAAAATTTGAATTTGGAACTTGGCAAATCACATTTCTATAAACAAACACCAACTTAGTTTATTTATATGACAACAACAGAACAATATATAACAAGGTCTGAGAGCTCTCTTGAAATTTCCATTAATACAAAAATTAAAACCACCACATCAAATTTATAGGATTCTACAGTATCCCCTCTGCAATTCAAGTTAGAGTCCTAGCATTAGGCCAAACAATATTAATATCCTTCAGCAATTAAACATCAATCCCTGACTACAAGAAAATTCAAGACATTAATGGACCAATTCCAACATGTATCATTCCAAAAACTGCTATTACTGTAACAACAGTCAGTTACTATTCTTCTGGTTGAGAGATAGATAAACATCCTATATGCATAAAAAGATCAACAACTTCTACAAGTATCCTATCACTTCACTCCAGAATGATAGCAGAGACCAAATGTTCTACAAGAACAAGATTACTTCAGAGTGCAGATTGAGAAAGGAAAATAAACATCAAGTCATTTACTTAATATTGACTGATAAGCTTGATGCAATACATGCTCCTGAAGTGAATATTAAACAAAATTCTAGGTTGCTCTTTACAAGAAAAACTTCTTGACACCAAAGATCTGGTAAATTTGACAAACTGCAACGAAGTACCACAAAACCTGAATTTTACTGTTTATGTTATCAAGTAAGAAACATGTTAAACAACATACAATTAGCATAAGAAAAGATACATACTTCGCAAGAGATGTGGGGCCAACATTTTATGAAGCCTTGAAATCTGCTCCTCTTGATTGATATCCCTAAACTCTTCCTGGAACTCCTCTAAACTTCCAAACTGCCAACATTAAAAAATAAAGTTCGTAAGATACTCAACTTTCATCAGCTGATTCAGTAACTTAAAATCACGGTTTATCTTATAGAGCATTCCTCATACTAACCTTCCCAGCATCAAGGAAATGCATAAGCATAAAAAGCTCATCCAAGTTGTTCTGAGAGGCAACAGACAAACTGTCATTGGTACATTTAAACTTCCAACAGATATGCAACCACACTTAAAATCAATAACATGCATTAAAAGGTAAAAAGCATACCCGACAAGTAGAGTTCACAACCCAGAAATAAAACAGAAACTAATTTATTAAAAAAGGCTGTATGACTGTTGCTGTGAACAGAGATACAACATATAAACTTAGTTAAGCCTCATAAAAAGCATAGGCATTATAATCTGACTTTAGGTATTCTTTCAAAGAATGGCAAATCTACAAAGAGGTTGAGCTCTTATTGGTGGTGGAATATACTTTTCGGTTAACTTATTTAACTGTTGACAAATAAAGGTGTGATTCAATGTGCCCCTTAAGGTGAGAAAGCTCAATCTCTTGAGAGTACACAGCTGCACCTCCTCTTAGACTTACCCTTTGCCATTTGCCAATTCATCCACATTATATTATCTATTCAAGGTTATCAAATCAAGATTCAAATAACAACTCAGAATATCTGTTTTCTAAATCATAAATCAAATCTCATTATAAATAGTAAGATGTGATCAATAATTAAAACAACGTAACACATTTTCACATGAACAAAAATTTAAAACAGATATTAGCACAATAAAACCAAGCAAGTCAGTCATGAGCTGAAACGTGAAAAACCATCAGTTCAAAATAAGCAGTACAAAGAAAGTGACATCATTTTCCATCTATCTTTGGGCCATTGCACCCAACAAGACATGAAACTAAACGAGAAAGAGTAGAGGACATGAGAGGAGACAATGCTGTAAGCACAACCTACTACTGGAATACTTAATAGAGACAAGGGAACCACCACCTCTAGGCCAAGCTAGCACCGAGGAGACACGGCACTGGGTAGAGGAATATACTAGAGCAAATCCAAACATGAAGATCAGGGAGGAACTATACGTTGTTATTTTTAAATTCTGACTTGGGGGACGATGAGACGGAATTATTTTCACTTTCCAAGCTTGTAAAAAGAAATTGAGCCTAAAATCAAGATTTTCAAAACTGGGCAGGTACAACCTGAACCAGTATGGGTGTGAAGTGGACATGTGTGATTGCATCCGTGCAATTGTAATTACAATGATAATAGTACAATATAACAATATATGTCTTCAAAAGCACCGTATCATAACCATTGGCCAATACAAACACATATATATTGGAGAGACAATTTCCAAGTTAAGGAAACAAAAATATTAGGCTGGTTGATGGATGCTACAATCAAGGAATCTAAAGTTGGGTATATTAAAAACCTAAATACATGCTTTTAAGGGAAATATATGCGTAATTTGAAATTCAACAATCCTCTAACAATTTGTAAACCCAAGTACAGTACAAGGAACTTAGTATTAGTCAAAAACCACAACACAATTTTCCAAACAAAATCCAGCCAGTCAACACAAAAAACAAAACAAAAATATGATACAAATAATTAATTGAAAATTAGGGCATAAACCCACAATAAACCACAACGAAAAATTACAATGAACCTGAAGAGGAGTTCCTGTCAAGAGGATACGATGCCTGCTAGAATATTGCTTCAGTGAGGAAAATAATTTTGAATCCTTATTTTTAAGACGGTGACCTTCATCAACTATCTGCATACGCATATATATCAGGTTATCAGCATTACGAAGAAACTAGAAATAAGAAGAGTAAGTAATAGAGGCATCAGTAGTATAATGGCAAATAGAATCATACCATGCACTCCCATTTTATAGGTTTTAGTGATGTAGTGTCAAAGTTGATCATCTCATACGATGTCAAAAGAACATCAAACTTAATCCTCTCTTGCTTGTTTTCACTGATTAGCTGACCAGATTTCTTTTTCTTGATAGTCTTCTGTTTCTTTGGAAAGTAAAATTCATACTCTCTTATTACACTACGAGCTTGGGCAGATCCAACATACAATAGCTGCACAAACAAACATAATTAAAAGAGTAACTACCTACATCACATGTTACAGAGAAAATCCTGGTATACATACCACATTCATATGAGGTGCCCATGTTGCGAATTCACGTTCCCAATTCCGCAGAGTTGAAAGTGGAGCAACCACCAGATGTGGGGAGACACCTTCTTCAAAAAGGGATGCCAAGAAAGCAATACTTTGTATGGTTTTGCCTGCAGGTGAAAAAGCCGGCTATAACGGTGCAATAATATACTTTTCCAGAAATTCAAAATCAAGGTTAGAGGGAGTAAGCACAAGCAGTAAAAGAAGGGAATAGACCCAACAGGGTTGGTTGATCAATGCACTTTGATTGAAAGGTTCAACTATTATGCACCACTAAAAGCCCCCATTGTTATGCACCGAAATCATAGAATGGAATGAGAAAACACTTTTAACAACAATAACTGGAAAAAACCTGTCCTCCAAGGGTTACCCCTGCTACAACCAGACCACTCCTCTATTCTTCAAAATTCTTTTAATCTCAATGCCCCCTCTGCTCTTGAATCCTCGTAATCATATAAGATATTTCTAACTCACTCTCTATCATCCCCGGCATATCTCTTAACTAACTCACTCTATCTTATTCTTTATTCCTGCACATGTAGACCTTCCAAACTTGATTTTGCCGCTTAGGCATGTGCCTAAACTCATTGAGGCTTGTAGCATGCCCTTGCTTCAGAAAGGGTGTAAAATCCCCTCCCCCTAAACATTTTAATAACCAAAACTTAAGAATGAGAAAAATAGACAGACAAAAAGAAAAAGAGACTACATACCAAGCCCCATTTCATCAGCAAGTATAACATGAGTCTGCTTGGACCAAGAGAATCGTAAGAAGTTCAAGCCTTCAAGCTGATATGGGTGCAATGTACCTACATTAAGGTAAAAATGAAACCAGTTAATCCTGACCATCCAATCAAGAAAAACATTCCAGAAGAATAAATAACTTAAAATAACATACCACCTGAGAGAAACTCTGGGCTGTGTTCGTAATGTTGAAATTCTTTCTGCTGTTTCTTCAATTCAGTATCATCCTTGACACTCTGTTTATGTTTACTTGAAGAAAATTTACTGGATCTAGACCGCAATCTATTGAATCTTTCTATTTCTGGCTGAAACGCAGAAATATCTGATTCAAACTCCCAATAGCACTCATCATATGGAAGCTCCTTCCACTTCACAAGATATTCTCTCTCATCATCATCACCCCTGTACCATTTAAACAACACGGTCAAGGAAAACATGCAATTACCAACATTCCTAGAGGCAGAAATAGGGTAAAGATTAAGGAAACTATTAAGACACTAGGTTGCAAATAGCAGTGTCATCATTCTGTCATAATCTATAACAAAAAAATGATGCCATTTATTCTTTTAGGTTATTTTTTTAAGGGGGAGGGGCAGTAAAATGAAAAGAGAAGTGCAAAAGAAAAAGAGGAGGCAGAAAAATACAATTAGACATCGAACACATCCTCCAAAAAAAGATACGAAAAGAATTTCCTTTCGGCTGATACTACACTATTATCCATTACTTGACTAGGATAGAATCCAGTATGATTCATCACTAATAAAAGAGGGTTAGAATTAAAGAAGCACTAAGAGCAAAATGAAGGTTCAAAACCACTGCTTCAAAATATTAACCTTAAAACTGACATACACACAAACACATACAACGACCAAAGTCAAGAATGATAATTTGAATCTCCCCTCACATAAGTCAGGCAACACACTAACATCATTAGAATTCCTGTTAAAGTTTCTAACTGTCGCCTAAAATACCTGCAAGAAAGTATTCGGTCAACTGTAGTCCATTCTGGTCGAATGGCAACAAAGTCATCATCAGAAGTATTGATAGATGCCATTTTCTGATGGAAGTTGTTCACCTTTGTCTTTAGACGAGGATGAGTCTTAAATGCCTTCAGAAACTCTTTCTCCGGCACCCTAAAGAAAAAAAAAATAAATATACGTAGCAGGTTAAGAGAAAATAAACAAAATAACAAATAATAGAAAGAAAACAAAATCTTAAAAGGAGGCTTCAAAAGCAAAAAAACTTGCATAACAATACTGAAAATAAAAAATTTGAAGTCAACGCATAAATAGATAGAACAAAAGTGAGGAATGAAAGTAACACATAATAATAAGAATGCAGAAGGTTTACTAGACAAATGGAAAGGTGTAACACAGTAAAGGGTGAGTTCCTACAAATTTACCATGTGCAATGCAAATATGATAGGCCCTTCCATTTAACAAGGTATTGTTTGACAAAAATTTGTTTTGACCCTAATTTCGTGGCATCATTGTCAGCAGCTGTAGTAGGTCGCATCTCACAATCTAATATCTTGTCAATATCATTAAGTGGGCTAACCTGCAAAATACACACACATAGATAAGTATTGTCTATCAGTAAAGAAGAAATCTATTACAACTGCTACCAAATATAAACACTTACACATTCAGGGCACCTCCAATTGTCTGGAAGGGGGCCTTTAAGGGGTGGAAGTAAACACCTAGGATGGTAAGCATATGTGCAAGTTTCACAACTCACAATATTTTGATTTTCACCACAGGCTTGACATAAATCCTCTTTCTGTTGAGAAAAAGTGAAAAATAAAAACGGGAGGATAATGCATGCAAAACATTTATTAGTGTAAAACAATAAACCCAAATCTGCAATCAAGCAAACTATATTAAAAAGTTAAATACACAACATTTACAGATAGACGACAACTGGTATTACTAACATGAATAAAGTATACATTCTTAACGTATAATAACATAAAACCTTCATTATTTTATCACTGAATAGCAGAACTTTGTTAGATAATAGAAAAAGAAAACTACAAGAGAAGAGACTGGTAAACTCAATAGATAAACCAAATGAATGAAAAAAATCAGGAAAAGAAACAACAAATCTCTTTTAATATCCAACAAAAAGAAGTCTTGATTCTTAAATAGCCACAATCATATCTTTACAAAGAAGCTAAGACGACAACTCCCTGTTATTTCTCAGAATGGGTTAAATCTATGTTGCAAAATAAGCTATATTAGTGTAGTCAGCAGCATCTCTAACATTCTGAGGCAAGAAGCTAAAAGGGATCCGAACCTTTTTGCTGGTTGAGGTGCTGCCCCGTCAATGAAGCAAATGCCTCCAAGACTCATGATAGAGTTCAGTTTGATAGAGAGATATTCTAACTGAATTATTATTCTGATAAGTCAACTACAAGAGGAAGGTTGTCTTTATATATAGACAGACCTTGTGGAGCAGAGGGTACATATAACAATACTACAAAAAAGGAAAAGCCTATACACGTATCTATCACTCTGCACCTCTAGTTCAAGTGAGTTGTGCATTTAGCACCTTATAAATAACTGGAAAGAAAATCAAAAGCCTACCATCTAGCTTGCTAACTGGGATTTAGCTGGTAAAACGGTCAGAATTATGGAAAAAGTACTAATAATAACTAATGGTCAATCTTTATCTCTTAGTGACACCCTACACGGGCTTAGAAGAGTTGTAAATTGAACATTTTAAAATTATCAACAACTACTCAAATAAGACTCAAAATTCTAATACACGGCAACAGCACAGAAGTATGAGTTTATTTTGTTACAGTAAAATATTGCCTATTAACTCACCACCCAAAGCATTGAGCAGTGCAGTGAACTATATACAAAACTAGCTCAAATGAAAATCATTAAAGCAAAAAGGAAGTAACATACCGCATCACTTCTCACTATTCTCTCTAACTTTTCCTGTGTTGTCCCAGATTTTCTTGGCAAAAGATCAGCATCGTCATCTGACTCATCAAGATTATAAATTGGCCTGCGATCTGATCTTACACGAAGCCTCTCCACCAAGCTACTCATGTTCTGCCAAGATGATAGAAATCCTGAAGTAAACAAAAAGAAAGAATTATGAGTAGAATCCAAACAAAAAAAAAATGAAAGTAGACAAATCAAAGGGGAAAAGGAGATGTTTGAATAAAAATAATTCCTTTTTTCCAAGTTCTTGTATTTTTAGAGGACAGGACAACATGAATGTTTTATTATGCTCTATCAACACATTGAAAAGAATAAACAATATATCTTTGTGGAAGTAGGTCAACATTTCAATTAGCAAATACGGGGTTTCCAAGTGCATGTTCAAGTACCTATTACTTCTTGGGTTGTAATTGGAAAATACGTTTATAATCAGAACCAAAGGGATCATAATCCCAGAAGCCTCAAGTTGAAGGATAAAATCATTATCCTTTAATATGTTTTCTTACCAAAAGAGTGATTTACCCACATAATGCCAACAAAGTTGTTGCTTGAAAATATACATATGCCAAATAAATTTATATGATTGCAAATGCTGTTTAATGACAGATATATTTGGGATATAATTTAAAAGGGATTACCTAAAGCTTACAGAAATAAAAATATTTTAGCCCTTAGACATACAATAAGTGGATTGGAATCTGTTTAAATCAGTGGAAACCTAGTTAATTGGTTTCTGTTTCCAGGAGATCTACAAATTATTTTGCACTAGTACTACACCAGAAAGCTCCAAAATCCATCCAAATGAAAGAGAAGAACTTAGGTTGGTTCTTGTTTTAACAGTTGAAACACCAACTCCGACACGTTGTTTATCAAAGCTACGATTTGGTACATAGTAAGTAAAAAACCTTTCATTGAAAAAAATAATAAGTATAGATGCTTTCACAATACCTACAAATAGATTTCCGTAACTATTTATGTTCCTTACTAACACGATTATGGTTCAATTGCTCTCAAAAAATTGACTGAAGGCACTGAATGAATTTAGAGGAAAACAATATGAAAAAACCATTTGCAATATCTGTTGAAATGAAGCAAGTAAACATATCATTAACTCATCACTTCCATATCTAAATTAGCAACTAGTTGAAGGCACTTCCCGTCGCAGTGACTCTACATATCAAGTTTGTTTAAACCAAAAACAGCACAGAACATTGCAAGTAGAACTACAAAACTGCACAAATAAGAAACCGTCGTACTAAAAAATGTGCGCAAAAATCCGCCACTGAAACGAACAAAGTAACGGAGAAGAACGGCACGATATAGTTAATTCGTGGCGAACATGCATGCAAGGCATCGCCAGCTAACATTTCCAAATTACGAAGCAAAACAGAAACCCTAGATTGGTCAAAACCCGTCCACCATTTCCGGAAATGGTTAGAAGCTGGATTTAACATATAATCGGCGATTTTGGGAGCTAACAGTGACCGAAGTGAAGTATGAAATGAAAATTGAGAACTAGAAGTACCGTAGATTGCGAGATTTTCCGGCGATCTGGAAAAAGGAGTTTCGGAATTTCGCGGGAACCGAAACCTGAGAGGAAGAAAAGAAGAAAGTGAATAAATGAAAATAAATAAAAATAAAAAAAGTTGCGGTGAAGGGATAAACAGGAATGGTAGACTCACCAGGACAGTGACGAGATTTAACAGCCAGCGGAACCTGTTTATATCGAAAATTTGGAAAAACAACTAAACAAGCTCTGAAATTTTAGGGGTAATTAATATCGTAATATATATTAAAGAAAGTTAGTAGACGAGAGCACACTTGCAAATTTTTTCCTCAAATAAAAAATAAGAAATTAAGCAATGATATTTAAGAGTACAAGATTACCCCTTGCACCTAGGTTTTATCTTTGTCATTTCTCACCCTATGAGAATTTGATAACGCATTCTAATAAAAATAAGTAAATATAATATAAATAGAATTTAAATATAATACAATAAAGTACTTTTTACTCTATCATTTTACTGCATATTAGTATGAAAGGTAAAATTTGCTTAGTTTGTAATCAATAATTTTTCGATCTTTCAAAATTGTTTATTTAAAGTTATAATGTATTCATTAAATTACTTTTATTATTTTGTCAATTTAAAATAGTTTTATCTGAATTCGAACATTTTTATCAAAAAGATATTAACAAAGGATTGTGAAAAACACATTAAAAAGTTGATGCCAGGTTAAGGAAATGTAAAAATACTCTACATGATTGTTGCATGGTGAATAGTGTCAAACTTCTATATTAATGTCACTAAAATAATGACTTATGTATTAAGTATGATTTGCTTTTATATTTATTAAATTTATTTATTTGTTCATAATTTAGTTTTTTCATTTTATTTTTCAGTAATGTAGTGATGTTTTGATGTATTTATAAGTTACATCAATATACTAAATTATAAGGATAAGTTTAATATGAAATATTTAGAATAAATAATCATTCATTCCATATAATTAAAATATATTATTATTTTAACTCTAAATAATTGGTTAAAAATTAGTATTCAAGTTATTAATTTAAATACTTGTTATTGTTTTAATTTCGTAACACATTTAATTATGACGTCTAAAACAATCTAATATACATAATTTAGATAACAAACAAATAAGTAAATGTAATTAATGTTTTTTATTTGCATTTAGCCAAATTCTTTTGATGTTGGATATAGACAAATAAAGTGTTGTATAATAAGAACCTTCATTTTCTATTTATAGGATTAGAAAGGTGATGGTTGAAGAAATGTGACCCTTATTTATAGGATTAGAAAGGTGATGGTTGAAGAAATGTGACCCTTATAGTTAGTTTAGTTCGATTTTATTTTTTCAACACTTGGTGTCTCCAAAAGTTATATGAATAAACTAAATTATAAGGGTAAACTTGACATTAAATATTTAGAATAGATGATCATTTATTCGGTGTAATTTAAGGACATTATTACTTTAACGTAAATAACAAAAAATAAATAAATACTTGTTATTATTTTAATTCCTAAACACATTTAATCCTGTCAATTCCATTAAATACAAACAATCTAGCATACCTAATTTAGATAAGAAACAAAATAGTGAATAGAATATGTACATTTAACCAAACTCCTTGAATGGCGGATATTGACCAAATAAAGTGTTGATGTCAACAAGAGGAACCTTCATTCTTTTATTTTATTTCCAATACTTATCCTTGATATTTTGTTTTCTCTAAAAGCTATATGAATAAACTAACTTATATAGACAAACTTGACATTAAATATTTAGAATAAATAATCATTCATTCGGTGCAATTAAAAGACTTTATTACGTTTTCGGTAAATAACAAAATAAAAATAAAAACATATCATTAAAATATTAAATAAGTTATTAACTAGAATACTTGTTATTATTTTAACTCCTGAACATACTTAATCATGTCAATTCCTTTAAATATGAAACAATCTAACTTGTAATTTAGATAAAAAAACAAAATAGTATTAATATATTTTATGTGCAAATAAAGTGTTGATGTAAAAGAGAGGAACCATGGTTCTCTATTTATAAAATTCAAAAGTGATGATTGAAAAAATGTGATCCTTTTGTGTTATTCTATTATTATGTTATTTTCAACACCTATCCATGTATCTCATGATATTTTAGTGTTTCTAAAAGCTATATGAACAAACTAAATTATATGGATAAATTTGACATAAAATATTTAGAATAAATGGTCATTCATTATGTGGAATTAAAAGACATTATAAAATTAAAATATATCATTCAAATATTAAATAAGTTATTAACTTAAATATTTTGTATTATTTTAAATATTAAACACAGTTAATCATGTCAATTTTCATTAAATGTGAGACAATCTAACATATATAATTTAGATTACAAACAAAAGAGGGAATAAAATTGATATCTTTTAAAAGCATCTAACCAAATTTCTTTTAAAAGCATCTAACTAATTTTTTTGAATGTGGGATGTAGACAAATAGAGTGTTGATGTCAATAAGAGGAATATTCCTTCTCTAATCTCATGATATTTTGGTGTTTCTAAAAGCTATATGAATAAACTAAATTGTAAAGATAAACTTGACATGAAATATCTAGAATAAATAATCATTCATTCCTTATAATTAAAAGACATTGTTACTTTAACTCTAAATAACAACAAAAAATTAGAATATATTATTAAAATATTAAATAAGTTATTAACTTCAATACTTATTATTATTTTAATTCATAAACATAGTTATTCCTGTTAATTTTGTTAAATATAAAACAATCTAACATGTATAATTTGGATAACAAACAAATGAGTGATTATAATCAATATCTTTTATGTACATCTAGCCAAACTCCCTGAATGTTGAATATTGACAAATAGAGTGTTGATGTCAACATCTATTTATAGGTGATAGTTGAAGAAATGCGACCCTTATATATTAGTTTTTTTGTTTTATTTGCAACACTTATCCTTGTAACCTCAAAATATTTCGGTATCTCTAAAAGCTATATGATTAAACTAAAATATAAAGGTAAACTTGACATTAAATACTTAGAATAAATAATCATCCATTAGGTGCAACTAAAATACATTATTACTTTAACTCTAAATAACAAAAAAATTATAAATATATCATATTAATTAAGTTATTAACTTAAATACTTGTTATTATTTTAACTCCCAAACACATTTAATATTGTTAAATACAAAACAATCTAGCATACATAATTTATATAACAAACAAAAGAGTAAATATAATTGTTATCTTTCATGTGCATTTAGCCAAAATTGTTGAATGTTGGTTATAGACCAACCAAATAGAGTGTTGATGTCAATGAGAGAAACCTCTGTTGGCTATTAATAAAATTCATAAAGGTGGTGGTTTAAGAATTTTGACCCTTCTATGTTAGTTTGTTTATTTTTATTTATTTTCAATGCTTATCCTCGTAATCTCGTGATGTTTTGGTGTCTCGTGTCTCTATAAACTATATGAATAAAATCAAATTTAAGCGTAAACTTGACATGAAATACATTTAGAATAGATGATCATTCATTTCGTACAATTAAAAGACATATTTACTTTAACTTTAAATAACAAAAAAATTAAAATATATCATTAAAATATTAAATAAGTTATTAACTTAAATACTTGTTATTATTTTAACTCCTAAACACATTTTTCTTGTCTACTATGTTAAATATGACACAATCTAACATACATATTTTAGACAACAAACAAAAAAGTGAATAGAATCCATGTCTTTTATGTGTATCTAGCTAAACTCTTTGAATGTCTCACATAGACCAAACAAAATAGAGTGTTGATGTCAACCAAATGAACCTTCTTTCTCAATATAGTGTTCAAAAGGTAATGGTTGAAGGAATGTGACCCTTAATATCCCAACTCTTGGATCTAACAATCATAAATTCCCATAAAGGACTAACCTCAACCCTAATCTCTATCTTTAAATCTATTCACCTTGTGACTTCAAGCTTGGAAGCAAGTGTATGGATAGAGTTTGGAACTATTCAACTTAGATATGACAAATCAGAGAAAGTGTTAAATTTTATTTCAATGATCACTGCACAAAATTCATCTATTGTTCCCACAAGTTTAGGGGACAAGTGTATTATATCATGATCGAAAAGTCATCCATGAGTGACAAACAAGATACTTCTGGACCAACAATTACATATAATAAATATTTGTTCTCCTGTACATAATCACATGACCACCCTCACAACAATAATATGGAAAAAAATTGTTATACAACATCAATCAATTCCATTAAAGCTATAATATTTTACTTTTATAAAAGACACAAGATGGTTAGGAAGAAAGGTATTTCTTTTAATACCTCACATTATAATTTCAACTTTCAAAACACTTATTTTGTCATTGGAAAACCTTTTACAAATATATTCTCCTAAAAAAGACGAAAACCGAATACTAAATATCCAATTTCCAAACTTGAAGATTGAAGACTAGTGCAAATGAGACTAACATAAAATACCCTTTCTAGAAAATAAAAAACAATTAGAAATTAGTCCATTAATTACTAGATTTAATAGCACGTTGGATGGTTGGTAATAACACATGCTACATATTTATAACATCAAACTCGTGTACTCATGGAGTGCCAATTTGATTTGAAGGTTGTAGAATTAATTTAAATATAATAAAGTTTAAACTTCAATCATAATTCAAATATATATCTGAAATCAATCTCAACCACAAGTGCCCAATAATGCGTGTATAATAATTATTTGGGACGTCGTGGTCCTTCATCACATCAAATGACCAAAATATAGAGAGCTTACTCGCTTCCAACGAACATAAATCAAATTTGACTACAAGCAGCGCACAAACAAGCATTAAAATTTCAAAAATATATAGTTATTTCTTTTGTCCAAATCATGTTTTTAGAACATTCCCAAGTCACCCTCATTCTTAGACGTTCTCTATATTTATTGTAAAACTACTGATATATTTATTTTGATGAAACATAAATATATATTTTGATTGTAAAATAAACGACAAAATATATTTATTGTGATGAAATATAAAGATGCGTGATTTTCGTATGAGACCTATTTAAGAAACCAAAGTTAAATATTGCACAGAAGAAGTGAATGAATGAATGTTCCTGCAAGTGCTTTGATTGAAAATAATGAAAATGAATGAAGTGTACCAATAAGTACACTCTCAACCCAAAACAAGAGAAGATCATCTTAGTTGCTTTCCATACGATAGGCCAAACATGTTACTACACGTTGAATTAGATGGTATTTTTTTTTTCTATTTCCGAAGACTTTAATTTTTACAACAATCCAAAATTGAAAGCTACGGATAGTAAGAAAGTGTCGCATAACATTTTTATATGGATACTTTTTTCACAATTCAAATTTGACGGGTCCACAGAAATTGCAAGGAAACCTATTCAAATCAAAATAGCATCAGTTGTCGCCAGTAAAACGGTGGTAGTGAAATAATAGCATCATTTAAAAGAGTTATTGAATTCGAAAACAAGGAAGAAGCATCAAAATTCGATGTAAATCGGCCGGGTCATCTCTTCATCGCGGTGAGGCTGCTAATTGCAAACGCAAAGCAATCAATACCTCTAATGAGTGAAAATGTGAAATCATCACATGAACGGTCTGGAAAAGCGTGTCTGCGCATCGCAAATAATACATCCCCGAGAGAAATTATGAAAAGCACCGACGCCATCTCATCCATCACATCTTGGTACTACTGTCTTCATGAATCGCGTGCAATGCTTCGACCCAGTTGCGAATCCGTCGTCGATTACAAGCCAAATGCATCACGCCATAATTGGAATTTGGAAGACCATATAACAAAAAGGACAACTCAATTTGCACAACAACGCCAGCAAAACCTTGGACTATTCTGAAAGAAGATCCCGCTTGATGCATTGCACCAAGTCAACCAGAACCATCACAAACATGACTCCTCACTCGAACAGACAAGATTTGGTAAGCATTTTCAGTTTTTCAGAGATCAGAGAACTGTGTGGGCATTGGTCAAATGAGTCGAGAGCACAATTAGAAGAAACAAATAGCTGCAAACTAAAGGAATCATCATAAATTATTATTGAAATTTGAAGCACTAAACTGAAGTGATGATTTACAAAGAACTCAAGCTAACAAAACCAGCTACGGTTTGAGTTACAGTTCAAGCAAGGATGATGAAAATGTTACAAGTAAACAACAACCATTTTTGGCAGAAGTGTACACAAGTAAAAAGACTCACACTTAGACGTACTCTACAACCAATTATATCCATTTCTTCTTTCTTTTTTTCTCTTTCAATTAGTCTGTCCATTCTCAACACCTAAACCATACAACACACCAGCATATTTCTCCGTTGAGCCATTGAAGAATGTATCCCTCAACTTTCTAAATGTACAAGAAGTGAGTAAACTATCAGACCCAGCTTGATGGCACACACCAACTCTCTCCACCTCCAACAACTCTGCAAGCTTGTTCAATCCACCATGGAGGCTGTTGCAGAACTTCATCAGATGCTTGATATCATACACCATCGGGAAATACATCTTGATCAAATCGAAGAACCCAGCCTGCGTATCCGGCAAGCTTCGGCATGTCAACAGCTTAAGGAGGTAACCAAAATCGTAGCCGCTGTGAAAGGTAACCCAATGAACGGCGTCGTTCAGCACGATTCCAGAGGACATGAGAAGCTCCCCAAACCGGTTCACGTCGATTCCCTTCTCGCTGTTCTTTTTGAAATCGATCCCGCACTGGCGCAACAACTCGATCGAATCGCTCGCGAAGATGTCTTCGCTGATGTTGAACTCGCGGAAGTTGAATTGCCAGATGCAGGGACTCTCGGTGCCGCAGGTCGGGAGGTTCCCGTTCTCGTCGGAGAAGGTGAGACCTAATTGGATCAGCTTCAACATGTCCACGTTGTCCTTCAACGTTTGGTAGTTGTAGTCGTTGATGTTCTTGAAATTCCCCACCGGACGGAGCACCACGCCGGGGAACTCGGTATCCATCGCCACATAGTTATACTCGTCCACGATTTCACGGATCAACGCAAACTCCTCATCGAGGTTATCGTTCCAAACCTCCCTGATTTGAACCGAATCGCCTTTCGGTATAATCGACATTTTCTACGATCCAATCCGAGGAACAAAATTATAACAGGAACCAAACCCCCCAGATCTGGCAAGAAAAACAGCGGAAACGGTTCAGATCTCAAAACCTAACAAATTCAAGACAAACAACTCCGGTATTTAAACAAACGAAGAACAAAACGACAAATCTAAGGGTGAGCATACCTGAAGCGGATATGAGTGAGTAGAAAAGTTGGAATTGGAGATCCGCAACCGAGATTGAAGTAGATCTGGAACAAAAGGAAGAGTATAAGAGGCGTTAGAGAAGGAGGAGTGTTTGCGAGTGATGGTAAGATATTTTGGAGTTAAGTAGGGTTGAAGTAGGAACCCTAGAAATTGAAGTAGTTGAGAAGTTAGGAATCTAACCTTGTTACGGAAGAATCGAAGGTGAAGGAGGTGCGATCTGAGCGAAGGAGTGGGAGATTTGAGCTCCGACGAAGGGGAGGGTCGGGTCAACGAAGGGGATTGGCAGCGAAGAAGGAGAAGAGACAGGAAGTTGGGGGCGAGGGTTGAGACCTGATTTGTACTGGGTAAAGGGCGTGGGGTCGTTTTGGTTAGCAACAACAACACGGGAGGTGTCGTTTACAACTGAGCTGAAACGCGACATTATGTTATCAGTCGTTAACATCTGTCTAGAACCAAATCACCGACCTTCGTTATTTTATTACTTCCTCCTTATTTTCCTCTTAGTTTTTTTTTTGCATATGTACATAAAATTATAGTGCTTTATTTCAATTATTGGTCGATAAAATTAAAATATCTTTGTTTATATTTTAAATATTCTATATCATAATAATAGATTTATGTCCTCTCATCATTACTCTTCATAAAATACATACTGTTTAGTAAATTTAATCATTTATTAAGATTGTTACTTTGAAATCAAAACCAAAAATCAAAACGAAAAATACTTAAATCATTTAACTTTTTTATTATATTGAAAATATTGCTCATATTTAAATTTAAAATAAGTTTAACATAATATCATTAATTAAATTAATACATACATCTTTGAAGTGTTATGGAATTATATAATTTTACTATACAAATAGAATATTAAAGTTTGCTTAAAAACTTTTATGAACAATGTTGTTATGGATATGCTCACAGACTCATTTTAATATGTTTACAAAAAATAGTGTTTAACTCTCATAAAAACCACATCATATCACAATCAGATTATTCATCACTCCATGGTAATCTATGTATGTAATAAAATGCCATAAGAAAAAAAAAAAATCGCTCTAAAATAATGTAACATTATTTGCCTCGATGCATAATAAACAAACATGTTTCAGTTTCAAACGGTAAACTTATATAAAAAAAAAAAAAAAGAGAGAATATTATTTGGCAAAATAATTTGGTATAAGTGGCTTCAATATTTTAATTTTGTTGTGGAAAAAATCATAAAACAACTTAATCTGTCATTTCTTGAAGTTTTCAATAAATAGTTAGAAATATTTGTTTTTATCATCTAAAATGTATTTCAAATAATCTTTAATTGTATGCAATATTTTTTCAATATATACTTTATTAGTAAATACTTGTTGTTTTTGAAATTGATGACTATTTAATAATTAAAGAGTAATATAATTAATTATTTAAAAATGTTTAAATATGAAAACACAAATACTTATAATATAATCAATTAGTTTTAGTCCATAATAAATTATAATAAAAAAATTATTAATCATAGGCATATAATTCATTTTTTATTTTAGTTAAGAAATAATCAAATATTTTAAGGTTCTTTAAATGTTATTTAAATAAATAATTGATTATTTCATTCTTAATGAAATATAAATATTACCAAAAAAAATTAATTTTCATAAATTATAATTAATTAACCTTGTTTTTGGAAGATGATATATAAGTTTATTTTCGAAATTGAAATATAAATATCCAAGATTACATACTTCACAAATTTTCAATATTTTTTTTTTTCAAACACATATTTAACTTCACTAAATGTTAAATTGCTCTTGAGACAATCTATAAACAAATAAATTTTTGTTACCATGATTGTTTGTAGTATAATGCATTATCTATTTAGAAGTAACAAAATAATTAATATGATGTTAATTAGATTGAAACTTGGGAAAATCTAACAAATATAAATTTAGCGGTTGTAGTTTTTGTTAGGTATTAAAAAATAAAATTTCAATGTAGAAAATTTTATACCAAATTTTTAATTGTTTCACCTCTCTTTATATTCAGCCTCATCAATTTTAGATTATTAGTGAATATAGCCTTTTTGAAAAAGAAAACGCAAAGATAAATAATTTAATTATTTTCTTTATGTTAATTTCATATTGACCTCTTTTTAATTTGGCCATACTTACAAATAAATACTCTAAAATTGAATTACATATTTGATCAATTTTTATATCTTACTAATTTATTAAATAGAATTTAATGTTATCTTGTTTTTTTAGATTTTATCAATTCATTGGATAGATTTTAACGTTGTCTTGATTGTTTTTAGATTTTACCTATTTTTGTAAATATATATGCCAAAATTTAGTTGTTTTATTTATTTTTGAGCAGTTTTAAAATTTTCTTAACCAAACATTATTTTTTTTTTCATTTTATAAATTATTATATTTTACTAATTTGAATTAAACAGTGTTGAGGCAAAAGATTCTTAACTACGTATCTATCTCACACAACGATAATAGTATTTTTTTTCTCTCTTAAAAATACTCATAAACAAGATTTGAAGATAAATTAAATTGAAATGAAAAATATTTTTCTAGAGAGATCAAATTTAAATTGCTGAGAAGAAATAGAATTTATCTCTGAATTATATCCACAGTTTGTCTCACTACAAAAGCAAAATTTTGAAACAAATAAAATTTAGAGGTTGTGTAACAAAAAATTTAGATGCAATTTTTTAAATGTTTTGTATACACTATTAAACTTCACTCTGTATTCTATGTCCTGTATAAGTGTAATTTTTTATTATCAAAATAGAATTCCAACTTTAACTGAAAAAGTAACCCCAAAACACATGTAAAATAACTATATCTGGAAGTTTATTTGATCAAACATATTTGCACAAATGAAAAATATTTATTTTTTACACAAACATTTTTTAAAAACCTTTGAGGTTGTATCAGGTCTGCTAATAAGGTGAATTTTTAACCTTTCACTTAACAGAAGTTAACACATATCACATTATAATAAATACCAAAAACGATGACTTTTATATTCTTTTGTGATTAAAAATTGAAAGAAAATACTATTATGGGGATTTCAATTGTGATTCACTGTGTTTGGAGAGACCAATAATCCCACTAGTATTATGATTCCCAAAGTATTTGAAAAGTTAACCCAAAATTTAAAAAATAATAATATAAAACTTATTAAATTGATAAATTATTTATTTATTAAAATTAATCATTAAAGCAGTTGACAAATATAAAACGTTAAAAACAGAGGTGTTTTATAAATTATTATAATATAGATCAGTTATTAAATTATATCCGTTTAGTTTCCATTGTTATATACTTTTAAGGTTGAGTATTTGTTATTGATCAATCTAATGATTCATTTTACAGCATTTTTATTTCTAATCAAATTTAATGTATACAGTGATTAGAGTACCTTAGAGTATAATGCTAATAATAAATATAATAATATAATGATTAAAATACCCCATCTAATATAAAATACTAAAATTAATAAAACAAATGAATACATTATCTACCAATAGTATTTTCTTGAAATACAATATAAAAATAATAAAATAAGTATTGTAAAAGAAAAAACAAAAATATTTAAAATAATTAATGTAATATAAAGTATCTCAATTTTAAGTTGATTGAGATGATATCCCTAAGATCAATTATCATATTTGATAGTTAAGAAAATATATTTTCAAAAAAGATACCAATATTCTGACCTTAAATTAATATTCTAACATCAAATTAATTAATTAACATATCTAAAATATTTTACTTTTAAAATTGGAACTCTATTACAATTTTATTCTTAAAAGTAAAAATAAAAATGTATTTAAATTGATTTTGACGTTGGAGTTTATAGAGTTATATAAATAATAGGAGGCAATAAAATGGAACATAAAGTATTTAAGTGAATATATAACTTTTGTTTGCGTCGTTATTAATCATAAGTGTAAGGTAAAATATTTGCTTAGTTTTAGAAAGAACTGTAGAAGATGTAAAATGTGAATAAAATTATAGTTTGATTTGAATAACTTGACGTAAATTCAGATTAGTTTATTCTTTCAAATAGATGATTGTCTGATTGTAAACAAATATGAATATTAAGTCTTTATTTCAAAACTTAAAAAAAAACTATTAAAATATTTGACTGTGGAATTACTTTATTTCTATAGTCTTATAATAAATGGCATAACCACATAGGCATTGGTAGTGACTCTGGTGACTTTTCATTCAACCTTTGCCATTTTTAAATTAAAAAGGTGATTTCAAATTTAAACAAGCATTAGTTTATTTAAAGCGATTTAAATCCAAATTTAAACGCGGTGAAAATACTTTTGAAAAAACACAAATTACTTTATCTAAGCTCATTTAATTAACATTAATTGTACAAAACCAAAGTAACCTAAAATTAAATTTATAAACAAAACCATTAGTGCAACTATTGGTTGTCCTTCTGTGATTTCCTAAGAAATGATGGAAGTATCTAGAAGGACTACATATGAATCTATTATTTTTTACATATGTTTATGCACAAGTATTTTAATTATTTCTTTGTTAATCACGGAATGGATACAGGTATCATCATAACTAATTTAAGAATATCAGTTATCATTTTTAATTTTTTATTTAATTTTTAAAGAATAAGTAATAAAAATATTACCAATAAAAAACATTAACAATTGAAAAATAATTTAACATTTAATTTTATACATTTTAAAAGAAATTACTTAAACTTATATTTTATGCAGACCTGTTTGGATTTAAAATCTATAAAAGATTTCATTTGTGTTAATCGATAATGAGTAAGTAATATTTTACTCTGTATGAAATTATTAATTTAAGGTCAATGGTGACATTTCTTTAAACAATTATATTTGGAATCTCTTGATAGCAATAATGTTTATCATGTTTATAAAGTGGGTCTCTATCAGGAGAGGGCCAGGGTCAAGTAACGTGAATGAATAATGATAATTTAATATGAAGTTATTTCTGAGTTTCCATCCACATCACCTTCATCATTCACACACCATACCCATACCCTTCAACATGGTCCAAAATGGCAGCGCAATATTCCAAGACCAATGCCTATGCCATTCCCATGTAACCGCCGTCACACATTTACGTTCTTTCGCACAAAGACCCGAAACCACTCACAAATGCTACAAATACGTTGTTTTACCATTTTCATAGGTTGTTTGTCAGCATGTCCAAATTACCATGATTTTCCCACCACACCAGGGATAGTTTAAGACTTTTTTTACTGTTTAAGATGTAAAAAAAATTTGTGACGAAAACTTTTTTTAAAAAAAGATGGAATATCTGAAGAAATTAAAAATAATTGTAAACAGCGTCAACAACCCATAACCACAAATCATCAACCTTACTAAAACATGATCCAAAATCACCGATTACTATAAAATAAAAGAGAAAAAAAAAGAGACAAAGTTGTCAATAGATGAGAATTCTATTTAAAGATAAATTTCAAATAGATAAAAATAGAAATTTTATTTTATATATATTATTTAGAATTTTATCTATTTAAAACTCAAATTTTGTAACCTTTCTCCAAAATAGAAAAAGAATTTGACTACTTTTCTACTTTACTCTATCAAATCACGAGGAAACAATTATATAAGAAATATAGTTGGTGGATTAATGTTGAGTTTTTGGGTAATGGAATCATTCCTTGGTAATTATGAACTTTGTTTTCCCCATGATGATTTGGTCTAGTTCATTGACTCAACTTTTTCGCTTTTGCTTCCAATATCTTCATAATTAATAATTAAGAGAAAAAATAAAAAATATCCTTTATCACGTTACGTGCGCTCTCATCATTGTTGTTTTGTTGCCGTCTATACATTCATTCTCCTTTGTGTGCTGCAAACTCTTAGGTAAACTCTTACGTAGGAAGAGGAGGAGAAGAGAGGAAGTTATTCTAAAAAAGTTTATTCTAAAAGATATCATATATATTTCTGAAAGTTTGTTTTAAAAATTATATTATAAAAAGCTCATTCTAAAATGTATTTTATACATTTTAAAAAGCTTGTTTTAGAAATCTTGTTATGAAAATCTTGTTCCGAAAATTCTGTTTTATAAAATGTTTCAGAAATTCTAAAAATCTTGTTCTAGAAGATTTTTTATAAAAACTATGAAAGGTAAAATGGTAAAATGGTAAAATTCGGGGTTGCAATTAGAAATTATGGAGCTGCAGGAAGAAAAAGCCACTTTTTTTTGTGTTCTCCAATTAGTTTTCAAAAACACGTTGTTGTACGGTCCAGTTACTATGACGGATGTGTTTGAAAAAAAAAAACCGTTGCAATTAACGTAAACCATGCTTTTCCCAACGTACTATTGTCTTTTAGTTTTGGAAAACGTGAATTTCGGCCATGGTGGTTGAGAGGGATGTGGTTCATTGAATAACTATGACGCCAAAATTGTCACTGCATACATAATAATACTGAAATACGTTATTGTGTTGTTTTCTAATCGAATTTTCTATACGGAAAGTTGTATTTAAATTTTACTTGTCTTTTCTGGAAATAAAATTTACACTTTGAAACTAAAGAACTTATTATGTATTCAAAATATTTTCAAGAAAGGAGTATTAACAACAATATCAATTTTACAAAGACAAAACACGGGATAAATTTATCACTTAAACAAATTCACTTATTTTTTCTAATTTTAATAAATTAGACAATTGATTTTCATAGATAGAAAAATATAGCATTAATAAACACATCCCGTTTTATTATATATAGAACACACGTTTAAGTCATGTAATATATTATAATGTATAAAAATATTATATAATATTTAAATAATGAAACATTTTAAATAGTAAAATCTAATTGATTATATAATAATTTAAATGATGAAAATAGGAATGAAAAAGGTTACATTGTGGGCGTTAACACATTTTGAGAAAATGTAAATTACTCGAACCTGTAGCAACTGCTTTCATAGCTCAGTTGGTTAGAGCACCCGTTTAGTAAGCGGGAGGTCTTGAGTTCGACTCTCAATGAAAGCATTTTGTGTATATTTTTTCCATTCCTAATGTAAATTTAATTTGCTTAATAAATTACTTCTTTGACAGATAATTATTTTTATTAAAATATTATTCACCATTTTCATTATTTTGTTATATTATTGTCTTTTCTCAGTTTTTTTTTGTCAACCGTATTATTTTACATCTTTTATTGTTTATACAAAATTTAAGGAGAGAATTTTTGTTCCAGGGAAATGAATACTATTGAACCCACATATATTCATAACATTCTCTTAAAAAAGAGTCCGTAAAAATGAGAGCAGTTAAAATTATTAATTTGTTTTTTATGCTTATGTTTTTAATTTCGCTTTAAATATTCTTACAAGCCTATGTTATCGTCACAATACACATTAATCATATTTAATCTAATATTACCACTGAAAATATTTTAAGAAGATAGTTGTATTTTTCAAAAAAATTTCGAAACAAACAGATTTATATAATTTCACTGTAAATGTGACAATTAAGTATAAGTAATGCTTAACATTCTTTATTTTCCATTTTTGTTCCAAAAAAAAGTCAAAATTAAAAATAAATTTGAATAAACCAAATAGATATTATTATTATTATTTATTAGCAATACATTTCAATTTGTAGCTAACTTATTACTAAAATATGTAATTTTTGAATAAATATGTATATGATATATAATCTTAGCTGTTTTGTTTTTTACTTTCTCATAAATAAAAGATAAAAGAAACACACTTTCTAGCTTGCTAATTTTCAAATTGATTTATAATCATACAAAACGATAAGTTAAACTTTAGTTAATTATCTTAATTTTATACTTTTAAATAAGTTTTTTAAAAGTGCCTCTAAAAGAATTTCTTTTCATTGTGATAATAAACTCTCAGATGATAATAAACATATTTAATATCTTAAAATATGGAATTTTTAACATTTATCAAAAAAAGAAAATAAGAGGAGGTTAATAAGATGTAAGAAAATTTAGACTTATTTCTAAATTTAAGAATAATAAGAAAAAGAAAAATAAAATGAAGGTAAACAGTAGAACATTCTACCAACTTCCATTCCTGAGGTTTTTCAGTTGCTTGATAATGCTAACAGCTGCACTGTAACGCGACTCAGGCCAAATAATCTCCAGTCTCACCGTCGATGGCTACCAGACGAACTCCAACGCTAGCAAAATCGTTTTTCGCCGCCGTAACTGCTTCTAGAACCTCTCGCTGCCGGTCCGCGCGACGACTCTTCTCCGCCATCACTCGTGCTTCTGAGACTTCTCCGAGTGTCCTTTCTCGCTCCCAGATTGTCGACGCACTTGCAGCCGGCAATGTCGCCTCCGCCAAATTCCTCTCCCTATCTTTCACCCGCAGCTTCCACGCCACTAATCCCTCCCTCCGCTCTGCTGGAAGCTCTCAGGTGTCACAATTTGTTCCACACTCTTTCGTTAGTCCAGTTATATCATCTTTAGGTCGCGAACTTGGTCCTCTTTGTGGAGCATTCGTGAAATTATGATTGATAATCTAGGAAGTTGAATTGTAGGGTGAAATTTCAGTCTATAATGTATTCTGTTCTTAATTATTAGGCAAACTGTATAATTTGATCGCGATCATGATAAACTAAGCTTCTCTATAAACACTTAAGAGGAGTAGAATATAATTAAGTAAAATGAACTGTGTCTGAGACAAGTTAAAATTAACTTATGCGCTTAACTTTCATAGAAACTCTCTCGGTTAACTACTGTAAAAGATTAGTTGCATAAGTTGATTTTAGCTCCTATTGCTGGACGTTGTTGTTGTTTTTTTTTTTTTTTTTTTTTTTTTTTGTTTTTTTTTTTTTTTTTTGTTTTATTTTTTTT
>Ga0099824_1000213_pt1 | contig 57302 bp, 30 predicted proteins | sample SiratrowhiteBW_FD_76837 | JGI IMG/M metagenome (GOLD analysis project Ga0099824, IMG submission 76837) | Root nodule microbial communities of legume samples collected from California, USA - Siratro white BW | ecosystem: Host-associated > Plants > Roots > Nodule | place: USA: California... | reverse complement strand
TTAAAGGTTTTTTTATCAAAGAGCGGGAAGAACATAAATATGTGAATAATGTATTTTTTTTTTTTTTTTCTCAATTTTCAGGTAGAACGGAAAATTCAATGCAGAACACTTTTGTTTTTGGCATACCAAAGTTTTGGCTTTTTGTATGGTGACTTGAGCTTATCCCCACTTTATGTCTATCAAAGTATTTTTTCTGGAAGACTTAAACATGTCCAGAATGAAGATGCCATATTTGGCGCATTTTCTTTGATATTTTGGACTCTTTCAATTGTTTCTTTGTTGAAGTATGCAGTTATTATTTTAAGTGCAGATGATAATGGCCAAGGTAAGGACTACTTTTCTTTATTTTTCTGTCAAAGTAAGATCCTTTTTTTACTCATTACTATAATTATTGTGGTAATACTAGTACATTCACCTTGTACAGGGGGAATTTTTGCTTTGTATTCACAGCTTTGCAGAAATGCAAAATTTTGTTTGCTTCCTAATCATCAAGCTTCTGATGAGGAGCTTTCTACATATCTCAAACTTGGTTCCTCAAATAGAAGTATACCACCATCGCCTTTGAAAAGATTCATTGAGAAACACAAGAGTACTAGGATGGCTTTGCTTATTTTTGTTTTACTGGGTGGTTGCATGGTAATTTGTGTTGCTGCCCTCATGCCTGCTGTTTCTGGTAACGTCACAGTTTTCTCATTACAAATATGTTATTGTGTCCGGTGGTAGAACTTATCTGATTGATGTTTTACCATTGCATCAGCTCTATTGCTAATACGAATTCTATCCTGCAGTTCTTTCATCCATTGAAGGCCTGAAAATTGAAGCAAAGATTACAAGCAAAAGTAAGTGGAAACGATGCTAATCTTCCTCCTAACAGTGTCTAATACTCAGAGCTTAAATGATCTACATGAATTACCCGCTAGGGTTGGCCTGTACGCACAAAAAATATAAATGAATTAAATTAATACATACAGACTATATAGAAAAAAAGGTTACATAGTGTTATATTAAATCATGGAATGTACTCTAGAACTGTGATTGTGAATTAGATATAAAGTGAAATTAAGGACCTTAACATAGATAAATCCCCTTATTTTATCCCAAGCTTATTATATATTGCATGCTTTAATTAAAAAAAAAAATAACAGTCTCTTGATTATGTTCTGCGTTATGAACTTCTTTATGAAAGGTTGAATTAAGCTTGCTTTTCATTGTTCTTCAGCATAAGCAAAATTACTGGGGAACAACAAATCTTTATTATATAATCATATTTGGAAGCTCAAGATTGGTTTTATTTAGTTTTAATATTGATAATTCATGTATGATTGCATTTTGTATGATAAAGATTTGTTCTCATGATAACAATTGAGAACAATTCTCAATTGATGCTTGTTATATGGTATTGGTCCTATATTCCTTGAAAAATATTATGTACTTTTTCTATCAAAGCATACATATATATCATTTCATAGGTGTGGTCTCTCGTATTTCCTGTGTTCTACTGATTGGACTCCTTGTTATGCAACATAATGGCTCCTACAAGGTTGCATTTTGTATTTTTTCTATCAAAACTTACGTATATATCCTTTTATAGGTATGGTGTCTCGTATTTCCTGTGTTCTAGTGATTGGACTTTTTGTTATGCAACATCGTGGCTCCTACAAGGTTGCATTTGTATTTCCTCCCATAATCATTCTATGGTTACTTACTATTTTCATGATTGGCATTTACAATGTCATCAAGTGGAACCCACGAGTATACGGGGCTCTTTCTCCGTACTATATTTACAAGTTCTTTAGGCTTACAGGAAAAGGTGGTTGGGTTAATCTTGGAGGAGTATTTCTGTGTGTTACAGGTCTGCATCTCTTTTAAAAATCAAGTTCTCCTTAAGCCTTATTCTTTCCAAATTCGTTATGTTTTGCTTGTCATCTCCAGGAACTGAAGCTATGTTTGCAGACCTTGGTTACTACGGAAAAACAACTTTAAGGGTATGTGTGCCAATAAGTTAAGTATTAAGTTTGCTTTCGATTTCATTGTTAACTTCCAATGTCCTTTCATGACTGACCCTCTTAATAGATAATACTCAAGAATGAATAGCGTTATTTAACTCGAGGTTTCTGTAAGGGTGATTATTATCTCCTTTAGTCAGTAATAGTATGTGTACTAAGTTGTAATATACTTTTTAGAGTTTTGATGCGCCTATTATATGAAACAGTTGATGTTATTATGCTACTAAAGAACTGGGCAACCGATTGAAAGATACCACAACATACTAATTGGTATTATACTCTTACATATTAGTATCATAAAGACAATCCTTTGTTTATAATGATGCACATGAATAACAAGTGATAGAGCATAGGTAATGTGAATTTAGTTTGGAAAGAGAAAGAAACAAAAAGACGGGGGAAAAAGGACGGGAAAAGGGGGAAGAACAAAATACAGAGGATAGAGAGAAGAGGAGAGAAACAGAGAGGTCAAAGAGACTGTGCACTGCACCGGATTATCATTTCAATCTATCTACATTCAGTCTAGATTCAACTGTCTAAAATACAACAACTCACCTTACTTTTCGGCAGCTACCAAACAACTATGAACTAACAATAGCTTACTGACTAACTAACTAACATACTTGTCTTATTTATATTTACATATCAGAGGGTTTATTAAACTGTGGGTCAATAACATTTAGAAAGTGATTCTTTGATTTCCTATCTAGAACTTATTGGCTAAAGTGGAACATGTGAAATTCAAACTTTGAGTTGATTTACCTGTTTGGTAGTATATTACACACAACTTACTTTCATATGTGGTCTTTTACAAAATAAATTGAGGCCTTAATGGTGATTCCTCATTTTAAACAGAGTAACAACTTTTAGATTGATTTTATTTTTGAAAATGATGGTTGTAATGTTATAATTGTTATTGTATCCCGTGCAGGTTGCATTTTGTTGTGTCATTTACCCATCTCTAGTTCTTCAATACATGGGGCAGGCTGCTTTTCTTTCCAAGAATTTATCTGCAGTGCCTATAAGCTTTTATGCTTCTATTCCAGGTCAGTTAATTTAAATACTAAGAATGAAATATCTCTGATAGGCCGTCTTGTAGAATTCTAGAAGAACGTGGATTTGTATTATCCTTTTGCTCCTTGTCTCACAAATTGTCTATTATGAACTGATGCCAAAACTGACAACTTGGCAAGTATTAGATACAAGTTCTGGCTATGCCTGGCTAATTTAGGTGGGACAGTTTTGAGAGATAACTTTAACCTCTGAGATTATTAATCTAACAATGAAATATTTTAGTGTGAATTCTATTTGGGGTGGATGTTTTACTGTGTATTTTTTCTTCATAGCATGTTGTCAATGAACCTTTACTTATGTTCTAAGAAATTAAGTTGGTTTCACTTAGATATTCTATTTCTATTAATTATTATTAATGTATTATAATTTCCCAATTTGTAAAAGTGATATCGATCACGTCTTTCTTAAGGTTCTATATTGTTGTAACGTTCTATAAATTAGACCATTTTGTGACACTATCTTTTTCTAACTGAATCACAACCTCTAACTAGAATGTATTTGATCTTATGTCGAACAGAAAAAGTTGAAGTTCTAGTACATGCATTGTACTACTTTTAATTTATGGCAGTCGTTGGTGAACAAATTGGTAGATCAGATCCATCCCCTACTCCTATTATTCAACGTGTCAAAGCCATTGTCAATCCATGCATGGGTTTATTGTTCCTTGTGGTTTTGTACTCTTTTAACATTTTTCCCCATAAAAAACCCACTTAGACAATCCATGCTTCTAGTTTTCTTAACTTTTGACGTTAGTGTGCCGTGTATATATGCTTTCAGTGGAATAAAATCACCATTTACTTTTAGCACTTGTATCATGTACGCAAGAAACTTACTTTAATGGTTAATGAAGCAAAATAATTGAGCTCGTAATAATGTCCTGTCATATTTTTTTATGACTGCAGTAGTTGCTTTCTAGTATCCGATTATATTTTGGAATTTCTTTTGTCATTTTTGTAGATGTGCTATTTTGGCCAGTATTTGTGGTGTCTGCTTTGTCTGTAGTAGTTTCAAGTCAGGCTGTCATTGCTTCAACATTCTCAACAGTCCAACATTGCCATGCATTTGAAAGTTTCCCTCGGGTTAAGGCGGTGCATTCCAGAAGGTGGATCCCTGGTCAGACATATATACCGGAGATAAACTGGATTCTTATGATAATCAGCTTGGCTGTGACGGTTGGTTTAGAAGACATAAACAGTATAGGACATGCTTATGGTAAGTTGATAGAGCACCAGTTGGTAGATTTGAGAATAGTAATGTTAGATCACAAAATACAGTGAAGTTTGTTGGCCCAAAGTCATAGATTACTGCAGAGATGAATTCTCTGTCCAAATTGCTAGAAATCAGAACAAATGTTTCCCCCTAATTCCCCTATTACACGCAAATTTAATATTATGTATTCTAATTTTCTGTCCTCAGCTCTCAACATCAAAGTTACTATTCAAGGTATTCTAATGCATAACTGCTTTTGTTAATTGTTTTTTATATTACACAATTTGAAATGTTACTTTCTGCTATTGACTGTTATAACCGTCCCTAACCCTCAGTTCCCATCATAAATTGTGTAACATTTCTTTTTATCCAATAGGCTATTTATTTTAATATTATTTGATATGAAAGTATGATTGAATTGCGATTCATTGACACTGTAAAGCTTTACATTCTCAATGTATAATGCCGTCTATGTCAAAAATAGGTAAAACCTTTACTGGAAGTGAAAATTAGCATAATTTTGATCCATTGTATGCATGAGAAATCTTTAAATTGTCCTATGAAGATTTGACTATGAAATATCATAGTTAAACCTTTCTTATGATCTAGCAACACAGTATTGGATACTAGGGTAGAAGTTACGCTAATAGTGAATCAAAATTAAACTTATTTTGCATGATTGATTATGTGTTATAAATGGTTCAATGATTGTTTGTGAAAATATACTGATGTTCTGGGTCATTTTATTATATTCACTATTTTTTTCAGCTCATGATTCTTAATAACATCATCCTTTTGTTTGCAGGAATTGCACATCTGATTTTGGTGTTTGTGACCACATGTTTGACATCACTAGCCATCATCCTTGTATGGAATCAAAGTTTTTTAATTGCTCTGGCTTTTGCTTTATCCTTTGGTTCGATAGATATTCTATTCTTGTCATCATATAGCCAGGAAATCCTTAAAGGTGGCTGGATTACACTCGTGCTTTCTGTAGTCTTCATGCTTGTAATGTATGTGTGGCATTATGGTTCTAGGAAAAAGTATTTATTCGACACGCATAACAAAGTTTCAATGAAGACCATCCTTGCATTAGGTCCTAGTCTTGGGATTGTTAGAGTTCCTGGAATGGGTCTTATCTACACTGAATTGGCTACTGGAGTCCCTGCCAGTTTTACTCATTTCTTGACAAATCTGCCAGCTTTCTACCAAGTGGTTGTTTTTGTTTGTGTTAAGACTGTACCTGTGCCTTGTGTGCCACATGAGGAACGTTACCTCATTGGTCGAATTGGTCCCAAATCTTACCGATTGTATCGGTGCATTGTCCGAAATGGTTATAAAGATGTGTACAGTCATGAATATGATTTTGAAAATGGCCTGGTGATGAGCATAGCTGAATTCATTCAATTGGAAGCAGAAGGTTGCTCTGGAAATGCAGAAGGTTCAGCGGATGGACGGATGGCAGTAGTTAGGACATCAGGGAAGTTTGGGACACGATTGCTAATGTCCGAATCTTCTGGTTTTGAGGAAGGCGACATAATTAATCTTCCTGGAGCTTTGACTGTTACTAGCAGTAAATCTCCGACATTGAAGAGGCTGCAGGCCTTGTATGAGCGGGAATCGCCTGAATTCATCACTAGACGACGAATTCGATTTGAATTGCAAAATGTAATATATAAAGACCCACATGTCAAGGAAGAACTCATGGAACTTGTAGAAGCCAAGCGCACTGGAGCAGCGTATGTAATAGGTCATTCTCATGTAAGGGCCAAGTGGAACTCATCATTTATAAAGAGGTTTGCTATCAACCTCTACTCTTTTCTCCGGAAAAATTGTCGGTCCCCTGCAGTAGGTCTAAACATTCCTCAGATTTCTCTGATTAAGGTAGGAATGAATTACCATGTGTAGCATGAGTTGTGACAATGTTTTGACTGGAGATGTAATTTATGCAAGCCAGAAAAGAATGCCCCTTGGGCTTCCTCCACTGGCTAGATTATGTTACGTTGGTGGATTCCACTTAAATGGATTTCACTCAAGAGTCTCCTCTTGCTTGGCATGTACGATGAATGAGGTGCATCAAATTGCTAATATCTTTAGATTTTATGATGGGCCTGACGAGGTATGTGAATTGCTAAATCGGTTGATAAAGGAGTTTCATGCGGGTCATTTACATCTTCATTGAGTTTGAGCTTCCCAAATTACACTTTGAAATCACGATTCTCTTATCAGTTCCCCTATAGTTTTGTTGAATACAACTTTTCATGCAACATCTACTGTTGTTACCTTTGTACTTGTACTAAAAAAAATTCTGGTTGTTTTTGCAACCTTCCTTGAAAAAAAAAAACTAAGAAATATTAACTGTATTTAGAACGGTAGCATATTTGAACTGCTAACATGCCACGATGTCCCGCAATTTCCAATGAATTTGAATTTTAGTTCTCTGCTTTGCTGCTTGGCTAGCTAATTATTTTTTATCTCCTCTGGATTTTCTGCAAAAAATATATTTCGTTACCTAATTTCTTTTTTTTTTCTATACTACTTTAGCTTTCCTTTTTGTCATGGGTAGCTAGATCCTTATCTACGGTTGTTGTGTACTATAGCCTTTGAATGCAAAATGCACACATTTTGGTTTCATTGGAATATTTTCTTATTGGGAATTGATCACCCTTGACACTTATTTAATCAATTAATTCAATGACGATTGTACTGCAATTACTTGGTAGAGTCAAATAATAATGCTTACTCTGAGTTAATACTTTTACATGATCAAATGAGGATTTATGAAAAATATTTTTTACAATTCTTGAAAAATAGTTGTCAGTAAAAATCCCAAGAGACAGAATTGATATCTAAGAGTTGAATTAGGGTTCCTATAACATTAGGATTAGGGTATTTAAATGCATTGGCGAAACAGTAACTCTAGGTTTCCTCCTTATTGAATTTTCAAAGTTTCCATTTGCTCTATTTGTAGTTACCCGTATTTTTAAATTGTTATTTTGAACTCAACACTTTCAAACTATTTGTTTAAACATATACTCAGGAATTTGTTCTGTTGAGTATGATAGATAAACTTGTTCCTTTGTTATTGTCGCGATAAAGTATATTTGTTTTTAAGCATATTTTAAAACATATCATAAAACTAGTTTATAATATTTAAAACTTGTTATCATTATAATTTCATTATGGAGTTTTAGCTCAAACGGCATTCTGTTAACAATATTTGGGTTCTAAACATAATAACTAAATTATTTGGATGTTATTATTTCTCCTTTTATAATATATTTTGTTTCATTATGTCGAAGGGAGTAGCATAGATTACAAGTGTTTAGGTTTATCAATTTGCTATGCTATGATTTGAATAGAAGGAAAGCATACAAGGTGAGTTTGTTGCCCTTGTGAAACAGAAAAAAAGATGAAAGTTTCATATTCAATTTTATTAATTTGTTTCCCGTCCGATATCTATAAAGTAAAAGCATGGATGGAAAACAATTATTTAAAACAAATTTTATGTTTGATATGAAATTTACAAATCCTATTACTATTCTTGACTTTGATCCCAATAAATATACAGAGTAATCTAATTGGTGTATTTATTTATGATTTGTTTGAAATGACATGGTTTCTTATGAAAGCAAGATTATCAACCTAAGTAAAAAGTTTTATAAATAGGAAATTGAGTCTTGTTTTTATGGGTTGAGTTGTATTTCTATTCGTTAATTTGTTTTGGTTTATTCTGTCTAACCCTTTATTCTGTCTAACCCACGAGTCAAAGACAATATAAGTAGGACCAATCAGCTAATTCATTTTTTAAAATTAAAAATAAAAATAAAATATTAAAGTATTATTTTTATTATCTTATGTGAAGGGTGTAAATATACAATAATACCATTATTTGATAAAATTTAAAACTTAATTTTCAATTATCAGTTATAATAAAATAATTTAATATATAAAAATAATATTATTTTAATTTATTCTATTAGAGGTATTAATTAATCAATTAACACTCACAAAATACTTATAAGATTAGATATATTTTTAATATATATAAATAAAAATTAAATTTTAAAAAATTAAATTTATAAATAGAATTCAATCAAGATTTTCAACCTGTTTTTAACCATTTTGGGTCAACAATGAATCAGACTAAAACTCATTAGCTTGATCCGTTTTTCAATCCGGAATTATAATCTCACTTTTTGTACTTTTATTTTTCATCTATCTAAAAGATGTTCGTTTTTATTTGTTTTTCAAAATTTTCAATAATATATTTGTTATTGTTTTTTGGTTGTATCTTTATGTGTTCTTTAAATTTTTAAATAATTTACGTATATTCCCTATGTTAGAGGGAGAAAAAAATAGATAAAATAAGAAAGCACACAATTATTTTCATTAGTAAAAAATGACTTATAAAATATATGGGATTGAACAATTTTCTGAATGAGTATGCTGGAATACTCTTTTTTATGACAAGTACTATGATTCAGATAGTACTATTTTTATAGTTTTATCTTTGATAATTTGTATAGAGAAGTTAATCACAAAGAAATACTTGCTGATATAAAGAAATTATCAAATTGTATCGTCCAATTATTACAGGAATAGCGTGTCTTTCTACCGTGGCTAGGACAATTTTAGTGTGAGACTAAATACCTTTTAAATTAAGTATATTGATTTTTTTAATGTGTAGTCTACAAAATAATATTTAACACTTTTATTTATTTAATAATTATTTTATTCATTAAAGTTATGTAATTAAATTGACTTTATGTTAAGCATTATAGTTAATCCTTCTTAAATTTTTCTTATTTAGTTTTACGCAAATTCCCTCTCTCTAATGATTGGATTACCCTCCATATTATTTACATGGGAAAATCAACCAAACCAAATTTTCATATTTTTAACTAATAGGATAATGATTTTTTTATTAGTTTGGTTGGTAAAATGCTGAATACCTACCTACCTTAGAGAAGCATGTTTTTCTTTGAATTTGTATGGGAATACCATTTACCCAACACATTGAGATTTAATAGTATTTGTGAGCATTAATATTCCCAGTTTCCCATTGGCCATAGCTGCAATCAAATCTGGTGAGTAAGTTCATTTTTTTTTTTTTTTCCAAAACCCTCATAAATTTGGGGTCAGAATCTGAATACCACAACGACAACGCTTCGTCGGGATATACCATTTCAATGACTCTATCGAGGAAACAACCTTAACCTTGGTCGCTGTCTTTCCTTCTCATTGGATGGAACAAAGTACAAGTGGTAAGGGAAGTTTCAAAGCACATTCTCTTAGCTACCTTCTTATCCTAACCATAACAACCAATCCCCAAATATCAAGCCCTTTTTGTTGATGTAAGGGACTAATTGGGAGGGTGGAGATTGGGTTATTAGCCCTTAGGGTTTATAAATGTTGAGTACCTCTTCTTGTTCTGCCTTTACCCGCTCCTTTCTTCCGATTAAGGGTCTTCCCCGACCCGTCACACTACGTCCTTTTCCCCGGATCTTGGAATCCCATGCCAAGTCTCCCAAGAATGTAAGCATTCTCTGATACTTCTTAAGACTCCTGTTATTTATTTTCTCTTTTTATTTGTTTTCTTTTATCTGCCATTGGAATTATTTGTTATATTTTGTTTAGAGCTGTGAAAAAAAAAAAAAAAGGTTTGGAAAAGTTCTTACCTTTGCCCCTATGAACCTGGGAATCTGAGTCCTCTGTAATTCGTTGTTTTATGGGGGCTGATGAGTATTCTTTTGGTACATGCACACACACATATACACGGAGTAATTGTCTGAACCTGTTCTGTTTTGCTGTTTTCCTTGCAGAGATTGAGTATTCAGTGCTTTAGGCACGATCATCTTCCTCCAGAAACACCCCAACCTGAAGTTATAGAGCACTATTTTCATGAGGAACTGGTGCAATCTGAATTCAGTGACTCCAGTGTTGTCACCAAAAGAGACTGGAAATCATCCCTTCAGAAGGTCACATGTCTATTGTTTACTCTTATGACAAATGGTTTTCCATTTTTTTTGTCGATTTGTTGTGTGGCAATTTAATTTTGGTAGTCATATCGATGAACATGTGTGCTATTGAACGAAATTGAAATCTGCAGTTGATCCCTACCGTCAAGTTTCATGGTGATGACATGTCAAGTAAAATTCACTCACACTAACTTATTAATGAAGGTTTACATTGGGTTTTGTTTCTTCACTGATGATAAGTAAATTTTGGAACGGTTTGATGGAAGTAGCATTCATATATGTTTTAAAATCAAGAGCTAAGTAATTATTTGGTATGGTCTGCAGTTATGGTGAATTACTTAATGTTCTATTCTGCATCCCTACTGATAGATTCTAGTTTGCATTAGCTAAATGAGCTTAATATATACGAATATGAGGGTTACTCTTATCCCATTGGAGAGGCGGCACTTGAAAATAATATACAAACTCTTTAGAGCTTAATTGCTTGAGAGACAACTCTCTGTAGATGTATATTTCTGTACATGAACAACTACAATCATTACCCTTGATTCCAAGGATTGCAACTAGATTGAAAAAAGGAAAATAATCTACATACAGTAAGTGTCTAAGTTTGGCAAGCTAATGGACATTTAATTAAAAATATTCAACATTATCGCCGAAGCTAGAGTATATAAATCATATGCTTCCATCTTTTTAGGTGTCACATACAGACTATAGCCAGGGCCACCCAAAGAAATTTGGTGAAGATGTTTGCTACTTACATACAAATTATACCCAATATCACTTTGTAAGAAGGTAATCTTGATATCAAGTTGATGCAATGCTCAATGGTGAGTGGCTGTTGTGGAAAGGAAAGAGAAACAAAAATCTTTGAAACCAGGCACCTTATCAATGTAATCTTGACCAAAAATTTTAGTGTACCCTTTAGCAACAAGGCAAGTATTTTGGTATGTCAATTGCTCCATCATGCCCGATTTTAGCATAAACCTGTAACAAGCAGTCCATAGAAAAAATTCCATGGGGCAGCGCAACAACTTCACAGATACCATTTTGCGTGTAATGCAGATATCTCTGTTATCAATTCTTGGTTCCATTTTGGGTGAGAGAAAGCTTCCAATAATCTTTGGGACAGACATGGACAGTGGAGGAACAAGAAGTAAAGGCATAATAGAAGGAGATAAACAATGGTACATAAAATATTATAAATAGGAGATTGTGAAAGGAATGAGGACCTTTTCAGACGGTGATTAAATGAGAAGATGTACTATCCTTTCGAACAATATATTGTGGGAGAATGCAAAATACAATGTCTCCTACTTGTTAAGTTAAACTGCGAATACAAAACCATTGTAATTTTCGGGTTCCTTCTGGAAATTTTTAATAGCATTTATATAGACCAGTCTAACAAACTTTTTTTAAGGCCTGAACCTTGTTTTCTTATTTAAATACGCCTTTTAAAAATCCTTAACCTAACCTTTATAATTAACAGGGCTAACCGTTAATTAGGCTAGGCCCAAGGTTCTTGTTGATGGCCGCCTGACCTGTTTCCACCCCTAGTACTGGAGGAGGGTTCAGACTAACAAGGGTTCATCCCAAAGAGTTGAAGTCTGTGATACCAATTGATAAGAAATTTGGAAAATCACACCACAAAAACTAGCTGATGTAGTTGGAGAGCCCAAGAACCGGTAGACCACACGCTAGAATCCCATACTTCCAGTGTGAGACTCTAGTTTCATACCTTGCAATTGAGCCATAACACTAACTAATTCTACCCTTTGTAGCAGCTGGATGGAAAAAAGAAAAGCAGAGCTGTGGAACTGATGCGGATACCAACTTAAAAAAATACAGACAAGCTGTTTACAGCTTAATTTTTTGAGAGGCTACTCTAAGAAAATGCACACTTATATACATGAACAAATATATTCATATCCCGTGATTACACAGGGGTTACTACTAAAATTAAACAAAAGGCAAATAATCTATTAGCAGCAAGTGTCTAACCTTAAGAAGCTAATTATATTCAACGATATTCAATAGACAATAAGTTGATAATCTATAAACTGCATTTTTTTAGTAATTTCATGATACCTAAAGCATTTCATTCTTGACGCCAATCACCCTTTGATCCTCAATCTAACATTAGGATTCTAGAGCCTGAAATAAGTTTGGTCGATAGTTTAGTTCTTCTTGTGTATCAAAAGAAATACTTGTCATCAGGTATCTGTTTTGTAGGAATTCTGTGAAAAGACTTTGTCAATCAAATACCATGTAGTCATTCTGTGGAAGTCACGGGGTATGGAATTATGGGATGTGTTATATTAACTATTGGGCGAATATCTGCCTTTATTTTATGCAATTGACTGATAAAAACAAAGTGTGGTTTTCTTTGTCACGCCAAATGTCTGGTTTGTAGTGTTTTACAGTGTGCTGACATACAATGTATCAGGAAAATATCTATTTTTATTTATCCATCGGAATTTATGGCTGAGAAGAGAGTGTGGTTCCTTTGTTATCCCTAATGGTTGAGTTTAGGCTTAGTTTATTTATTTATGTTTTTGTGTTCCTTTTATGTAGGATAAATCTGGGATTTCAGACTTTGTAGGTTGGAATAAGGTTTTCAGTTTGATTCATGGTAGATTATAAATTAATTGGTGACTGTTTGAGTGGAATATATGTGCAGATGAGACTGATTTGCAGAGAATATAAGTGGGTTTTAGGGTCAAAATCTACTGTTTGAGTGCTGTGTCTGGTACCTGTATTACATGGATTTTGATTTTTTATTTAGGGCAAATTGATGGAAGAATGAAGTAGGATTTTGATGTGGTAATCTATCACGATGTCTGATAGGGCTGAAGATGAGTAGAAAAGATACCTAGGAATTAGTGTTTGGTTGCTTCTCACAACCAAGAAGATTGTAGTTTCTTTTGCTTATAATACATAAAAATGATCTATTATAAGAAAGTATTACATCTGTCTACACAGACCTCAGTTTTTTCTGAAATGAACAGGAGTAAAACCCAATCCAATAGACTCTAGTATTACTAAACCCGTAGGAAAAACTTTAACAATAAAACAAAACTAAGAGAAGCTAAACATGTTAAATAAATACTTCTAAATGATTATGGTCTAGTAAAGTGATGAAATAATTCAGCTGGCACCATTGTTGTTAGCCATGGCAGAATGGCGTGGCAGATTTATTTCTTACCGACCATAGGCTAGTATGGCGGAGGTCTAAGTAGGCGGCACCACAGGCCACAATGGCATGTTTGTGTCGTGGAATTTTGGCTCTTGTCATATTCGCCATAATAACATTGGTTAGCACTAAATTTGAAACTGAATTAGAGTATTAGAATGATTTGATCTGTAAACTTAATGCTTCTTGATTTTAGTGCATCTGCGTCGTACTTGTTTGTCAGTTAAAATATATGAAGCTTTAGATGGTCTTTGCATGTGGAAATATCAAACATGCATCATTGCAATGGACAACAGAGTATTATACAAAATTGTCAATGAAATAAATTTTTATATTTTAAGTGTTATCTCATGTCGATCTGTTTACCGAAATACTTGTTTTATTTTCAGGCTGCAAATGAAGTATTCAAGGTAATTGGTTATCCATGGGTTGTGCCATGGACTGCAATGACTATATTACAAGTAAGTGTTTTCGAAACTTTGAACAAGATGTGACTGAGTAGATTTCTCTTCTATACTCAGTTAAAAATTTATTGGTACATGTGATACGAGTGGAATGGAGATAGAATGGTTCTTGATCCAGTCGAGTTTAATTAAAATTCTAAACAACAAACGGTCAACATGAGGTTGTGACATGTAACATTATATGATGCAGGTTATGCTTCTTTGGACGACAGCATTTTGGTTTATAGGATCTTGGATGATTCCTTTTGCAGCCCATATAACTGGCTTTAACAAGGAGTCTTTAACATTTAGAGGGCAAGCACTATTCAGCCTCGTTACCGATGTAACTGAAGGACTTGCTGGAGTTGCAATTCTTCTCCGCTGTCTTTCTAGATTTCGCCCCCTTCCACCCGATTGGTTCAGGTTTAGCCTGAAAGGCAATTGGCAATTAGATGTCATCATAGGATGTCTCATGTTTCCGCTTGTGAATAGGCTTTCACAGTTCAACCTGGACCTACTACCCCTTTTACCCTCTACACCTGTCACTCTTTCAAGTGTTGAACAATCAATAAGGGCAAGAGATCCAGTGGCAATGCTGTTGTATGCAACAGTTGTATCAGTGTGTGCTCCTGTATGGGAAGAAATAGTTTTCCGGGGTTTTCTACTCCCATCCCTCACCAAATACATGCCAGTGTGGTGTGCAATACTGGTAAGTTCAATTGCCTTTGCGCTTGCACATTTCAATATACAGAGGATGCTGCCCCTTATATTTCTTGGCATGGTGATGGGTGTGATATATACACGTTCAAGGAATTTACTGCCACCAATGCTGTTGCATAGTCTTTGGAATGGTTTTGTCTTCTTAGATTTGATGAAATAGCTTCTTCAAAGTTGTGATTCTCTATCAGGGAGTCTATTGTGTAGGTAGAATTGCAAGCACTAGCATGCGGGGTTATTATGCTTTGGATCAGCATCTTCAGAAGTAAATGTTAGAACACTACCTGGCTGACCAAGTGCATGTGCATGTGAGTAACATGAGTTAATGTGCTCTTACAGTTGTACATTGTAAAAAACAGAGCCCCAAATTTGTCCATATCTGTGCTGATATTTGACAGGTATAATTAAAACAATCTATCGAGTAACTTCTCTCCCTTTTTTTTGAACATTAATTTTGGTTCACATGATGCTCAAGGACGGTTCTACTATATATTCTGAACTCGCTCATCCTTTAGAATTAATCTAATGATAATAAAAAGTACACTAAAGAAGAACTGACTCCACAGTTGGTCATTTAAATGTTTTTTTTTATCCTTTTTATGGTAGCTGCTAACACCAGTCATTTATAAGAGCGTGTTACCAGTAAATGAATATCAACTTATTTATTTATATGAATTATATATAAGAAAAATAGAAGTATGAAAAAAGCTATTAGTTTGACTTCAATAAAATAGTGTCTTTGAAGACTTCGGACTTGATAAAACAACTGTATAGTTTTTTTTATTTTTAAACTATATTTAACATTTATAAGTATTCTAAATTTATAGTTGTATAATACAATGTTTATGTTTATATTTTAAGGTACACATTGGTTAAGGTAGTGAAAAAAGAGGGAAGGTAACGAGTTCAAATCCTTCTACATCTAGAATTTTGTATGGGGTTAAAAAGTATATTTTACCTTTATTTTAAAATATTTTTTAAGGGAAAAATATTAAATTATTATTCTTCCATTAAATAGTAAATAATCATCACAATTTAATTTGTTAATAATATATGTAACTTTTGTTCAAATCACTTAATCAATTAAGTCAAATGATTAAATTAATCAATTTAAGCTAAATGTAGTTATTTGATTACAATAAAATATGAAAAAAATTAACTTAATTATACGTACTTATTATATATTATAAAAAAATTGTAAAATGATTTATGTTAATTTTTATGCGAAGATATTTATATAACATTCATAAGATCCAAGTTTCGCAAAATAAAAGTTCATCATCAAAACCAAAATCTCAAGAGCCTTTCATCTTTAAAAAACTTCATAAAAAGTTACGTTATTCTATAAATATTTTTAATTTTTAATTTTTTAATATATTTGTACTGAAATAATGTGCCATTTAACCTTGACTCTTCATTCTTTTCTTTATTTAATTTTCTTTCCTTATTACTTGGTAGGCAACAAATGGTCTCTGTTGCAGTGGTGATGCTACTTTCCACATCAGTGCAATACAGAGCAATGTATCTATCTACACAGAAAACATGCACCAATCAAATTGTAGTAACAGCAGAAGAGACTCATTTTGGTCTTAGGTAACTGTGCCAGTGTTGGAGCATTTTGCCACAACTTACAATGCATTTTTCTGCTTTTCACCATCATGCCTTCATGCATTTTTCTCCCGCTTGCCCAGTTGGGTTACAACATGCTACAACAAATATATAAGTACTTTCTTAAAATTCATTTTTATAAAAATTAATTTTTGGAAGTTCAATCTAATTAGTTTTTCAAAAATAAAACCTTTTATTTCATATAAACTAATTTTAATTTATAAAAAAAATATTTTTTTATTTTTATTCTTATTTTTTACAAGTATTTTATTCAAACATGGCCTGATATTTATTAACCTAGTACCTAGCAAAACTAGAATAATTATTAATGTAGTCAATGACTCTGATCCCTATCCAGATGCAGTGCTGCTGAATCAGTACCACATTCATCTGCATTTACATTTTCAAAAAGATATTTTTGTGTTTATTATCTGAATGCAACTTTCTGTTTTCAGTATTATTTGAATATAGTTTAATCATAGTAATTCTCAAAAAAGATTACTTGCTAAAAAAGAGAGATTCGAAACATCCAAATAGCAAATGTTCAAGGTATCTAACATGTTTACATTTATAATAGGTTACCATAAGTTTGTACAATGAAAATTTAAAATATATGTTAGTAGGGAGTACTACTATAATTTTTTAAATAAGGTTAAAAAAAGTAATGATTTAAATATTTTTAGCATGGAAAAGAGTTTGTCCAAATGAAAAGTCTATGTCCATTTTCCATGACTACGTGGACATTATTTGACATTTGAAAAAAAAGTATAAAAATTAAACAGATTAATATTTTGACCTTTAAATGCATAGAAACTTTTAATTAAAGAAAAAGAATATAAGCCTTGATTGTCTCTCAGCAAAGTCTAAGTTTTTTATTGTGAAAATTTAAGTTACAAGAAAGTGAAAGTGTATATTGCTTAAAAACAGTGAGAAAAATTATCCTAGTTAGACCAAAAACTCATTGAAATGGTCATCTCTTAGATAATGATTTCTTTCTTTATCTTGAAAAAATTATGAATATTTCTTTATTCTATATTTAACTTCTTAGTCGGTTTATTTTATATTTTATCTTCACTCACTTATTTTATTATGTTTTTGTTTATTTTAAGTTCACATTTAAAGAAAAATATGAATTCTTAACAAAAACAAATTATTATGAGATTGTTCTTATTGATTGAAAACAAAATAAGATTTAACCATTGACATTATAATAAAGAAGTGGTTTTTTGAAATGAGAAGAATCCTCACCAAATGATGCTATTAAATTGCATTTCACTTAAATAATAAGAGAATTGTTCAAATTATTTATTATAATTTAAAGTCTTTTAAAAATATTTTACATTTAGTGATGATAGTAACTGCATGTAAATTTATTAACATTTATATATATAATTCAAAATGTATAAGGACAATCTTTTGTTTTATTTATATTAGTTGACTATTGTGCTATTATTTTGATTATATATCATTTGTTATAATAATAGGTAGTAGAGAGAAAATTTTATGATAATGAAATATTTATATCCTATTTTTTATATGTAGTATAAATTTTCAAAAGATTTTCTTGGTACTATATATATATATATATATATATATATGACATATTTATAGCTATGATACAATTATATAACTTGTTATCTACTGGAGCATGATAGAGTTTTGCATGATATTACAAAATTAAGATAATGTACTCATTTACAGAGATGCTCTTTTGTAATTGTTTTTCATATATTTTTAAATTTTATTCTTCAAATGGTAACAATTGTGTTTCATTGTAATTCTATTCCATGTAAAGGTGTATTATGTTTAGAAAAAGTGGAGAGAATAATTATTCATAGAAAATGAGATAAAAGAAACTGATAATCAAGAATATTTTAGCAGTGTTTAATTATTGGTGGTGTATTACTATAAGAAATTATGAACCGGCATGTGTTCCACTGGTAATAGTAATCTTATCGGAAGATGGAGACATACTTGTGCATTTTGTTTCATTGTAAGATATTATTATATAGCAGTCATGATTTATATCTCATTTTATTTTTGCAGCTTTTGAATATCTTGAAGATAGATGTTAAAGATTTCAAAAGAACTTCATGGTGAAGAAAGGAAGAAGGAAGTATATCCAGAGCAGAAATAATAAAAAACTGTCAAACCGACAAAGAAACCGCCAAAACTCGGACAGGTAACACAGTGAACACATGAGTCACCAATCTTCTTCTTTAAAACCTCAAACTCTTCTTCCAACCCATTCCTGCATCACGCACAAGCCAGAAGTCAGAGATTCCACTTTCACCCTTTGCCATTAACCACCGCTTTGGCAACAATCATTGCATCAGTATCAGTATCAGTATCAGTTATTGCACCATTATATATTACACTTAAGACCACTTAGTTGCACCCCAAAACTCAGAACACCACCAATATCAGAAAGCTCAGTGCTTGTGACAGAGAGAAAGAATTGAAAGAGAGGGGTCTCCTTCTTTTTTTATCTTTCTGTTTTGTATAAAAGTTTCTGCTTTTGCTTTTCTCTCCCGTAGAACTTCAAGCCATGGAACAGAAAAGCATTCTTATATCGGCTTTGGGTGTTGGGGTGGGAGTGGGAGTGGGGATAGGATTGGCTTCTGGACAAAGTGGCAAATGGGGAGCCAACAGTTTTTCCTCAAACGCTATCACTGCTGAGAAGATGGAGCAGGAAATGCTCAGACAAGTTGTTGATGGAAGAGAAAGCAACGTCACTTTTGACAAATTCCCTTATTACCTCAGGCATAACGCGCAAACTCCTGAATTTGCTTCATCTTTCAATTTCTATTATGGTTTAATTTTATAATCATTCACACAAAAACACATGGTATGCAACTTTGCTTCCTTTCATGTGAATATGGAAGATCAGCATAGTTTTATATAATAATGGATAAGAATTAGGTAAGAAGTTAGAGCATGCATATATATTTGATCTGAGTGGTCTCCTTTCTATTTTGAATAAATCTATGAATATAATAGTATGCAAGCAAATAACACACCCTTGGAATGTGATACGTATAGTCAGATCCTTGCCATCCTTACTTAAAAAGGCTTCGTGACGTGAAGTATTACACACACTGTTTGTTTAAGTTTATTTTCCAGATTAACTTTACACAATCTTGTATATGGCATAATCTATAAATCTTTTCTAATAATTTGTTACTGACAAACTGTTTTCTTAGATACTAATCTTTTCGTGCCCTTGTTGTTGCCTCTTGATCTTGATGAATACCTAAAGCGATCACTATATATTATTTCTTCAAAATATGTTCGAGTATAACCCTTCACATCCTATGTGTGATAACAGCGAGCAGACAAGGGTTTTGCTGACAAGTGTGGCTTATGTCCATTTAAAGCATGCCGAGGTTTTTAAATATACACGGAATCTTGCTCCTGCAAGCAGAACTATTCTGCTCTCAGGGCCAGCAGGTTAATTACTTGGAATATGTTATTTTCTACTGATAAGGGTTTGATATTCTTTTATGTTTTTATTGGTACTGTCAAGCTAACTGTATCTCCCTTTTCATGTCTTAAAGAACTTTACCAACAGATGCTTGCCAAGGCTTTAGCTCATTATTTTGAGGCCAAGTTACTGCTGTTAGATTTAACCGACTTTTCATTGAAGGTGAGTGTGTGTGAGAAGTTTTGATCCATATAACTTGTTTCTGGTTCTTCTGTTAATCATGTAAATAATGGCTGGCTTGCCTTGCCGTTTGAGCAGATTCAGAGTAAATATGGTTCTTCCAACAAAGAATCTGTAAGCTATTCCTGATTTATCTTTAATTCCTGTCTAGAATACTGCTGTTAACCATCATGGATAAACATGTTTTCTTTTCTTAACCTAAAGTTTGGTTGCTTGTCTTCTTTTCCGATTGTAGTCTTTCAAAAGATCCACTTCAGAGTCTACTTTGGAGCGGCTATCTGATCTATTTGGGTCATTTTCAATCTTTTCACAAAGGGAAGAACCTAAAGGTACAAAATGGTTTACAACTTCTGACTCTTGGCAAAGATCTATGTTCATATAATCAATCAAAAGCTTTGTCAATCTCTAATACAAGGTTTTTTAGTCTTTTTTTGGTTTCAAGAAAAATGGTTTACAACTTCTGACTCTTGGCAAAGATCTATGTTCATATAATCAATCAAAAGCTTTGTCAATCTCTAATACAAGGTTTTTTAGTCTTTTTTTGGTTTCAAGAATAAGTTTTACTTCGTATGCCTAGGAAAGTGATAATAATGATACTTGATTATTTAAAAGATGCTGGAGAAGACTAGATAGGGTATAGGGTATGTTGTGCAGATAGCTTTATCTGTTTTCTGCTTCATGTTTGCCATGCAAAATGTTTAGTGGTTCATTCTCTTCATTGGGACGCTAGTCTATATAGTTGACAATGTAATTAAAAGCAAGGATAAAAGCCAAATCACTGATCAGGTGCATTAAATCGCAGGCAAAATGCACAGGCCTAGCAGTGGAATGGACCTCCAATCAATGTAAGTAGATGAGCAAATACAACTTTTCCTGTCAGTTTATTTATATTATTGCTGAGTATTTGGATTTTGATTTGCAGGGGAGCTGAATCATCTTCTAATCCTCCACCACTCCGTAGGAATGCTTCTTCCTCTTCAAATATAAGCGGCCTTGCTTCCCAAACCAATGCTACGAATTCAGGTAACTTGAAAGTCCATTTTATTCATTTACTTGTCACGATCTACTGAAAATTCTGTTCTAAATACTGACCTAATCAAGGAATGCTAAAATGTCAGAAGCTTCAATTTAAGAAAAGCCAAAATGAAGAGGGTTACATTATCATCTTATTTTTTTAAATCCACAACAGAATCCACTTTTAATTAGTTTACACATAAATCAAAGCCTTGCTTACTAAGTTGGAGTTACAATCTGTATATTTCAGAAATGGTTTTTATGCTTTAGATTAAGAAATCTGAGAGTGAACTAGCACAATATACAGTAAACTTAAATTCATATTCCTTTTTCCATTGCTTTCTGTATCAAGATTTCTTATATCTCGTCTCACTCTCCTTTCAGCTCCTCTGAAGCGCACAACCAGCTGGTCTTTTGACGAAAAGCTTCTTATACAGTCTCTTTACAAGGTAACACTACTTTCAATTTTATGGATATTTCACCAGAAGAGCATTATCAAAATTGAACATGGCTTTAGATCATATTCCTCCACAGTTCAAAAGTGGAAATTCTTGCAGGTTCTGGTTTTCGTGTCAAAAACATATCCCATTGTGCTATATTTGCGGGATGTTGATAAGCTGTTATACAAATGGCAAAGGATATATCACCTGTTCCAGAAAATGTTGAAGAAACTATCTGGACCCATTGTGATTCTTGGTTCACGAGTAATAGTTAGTGGTAATGACTATGAAGAGGTGAATGAGAAGCTTGATTCACTCTTTCCATACACCATAGAGATCAGGCCCCCAGAAGATGAGTCACATCTTGTCAGCTGGAAGTCTCAATTGGAAGAGGATATGAAGATGATACAGGTTCAGGATAACAAAAATCATATCATGGAAGTCCTTGCAGCAAATGATCTCGATTGTGATGACCTAGATTCCATATGTGTAGAAGACACAATGGTTCTCAGTAACTATATAGAAGAGATTATTGTGTCAGCAATTTCGTATCATTTGATGAAAAACAAAGACCCTGAATACAGAAATGGGAAGCTCGTTATTTGTTCCAAAAGGTGAGATTCATGACATTAATTGCTTGAACTGTCAAAAATTTGGTGAATGACTTTATCGTATGTGAAACAGCTTGTCCCATGCATTGAGTATATTCCACAAGGGGAAATCCAATGAAGGGGATACATTAAAATTAGAAGATCAAGCTGCAAAATCTGAGGTTTGCACTGCTTGACATGTCTTTATGTTGATTTGAGAACACTACCTACCAAGTACTGATATGCTTAAAATGCTCTCTCTTTTTCTTTCTTCATGGACATAAAGAAGCAAAGAGAGGAAGGAACTGATATGAAATCAGGAACAAAGTCTGAAAATGCTGCTCCTGTCAAAAAGGCTGAAGCAGAAATATCAACTTTGGTGGGAAAGGCGGATAGTGAAAAACCAGTTTCTGCTCCGAAAGCCCCTGTAAGCCTTTATAAAAAGTTATTTTGTAATAATATTACCAAGAGTAATATCTTAGGATTTAGAAACAAACACCCCTTATATTCTGCTGACAATGATTTACTATATACTCTGTAAATTTCATGTCATTCATTTTCACTGCATGATTCATTTTCAGGAAGTTCCTCCTGATAATGAGTTTGAGAAGCGAATAAGGCCTGAGGTAATACCAGCAAATGAGATTGATGTCACATTCTCTGACATTGGTGCCTTGGATGAGACCAAAGAGTCACTTCAAGAACTAGTAATGCTTCCTCTTCGAAGGCCTGACCTTTTCACCGGAGGCCTTCTAAAGCCTTGTAGAGGAATACTGCTGTTTGGGCCACCTGGCACTGGGAAGACCATGCTGGCAAAGGCCATTGCAAAGGAGGCTGGAGCAAGTTTCATCAATGTTTCCATGTCTACCATCACTTCTAAATGGTTTGGTGAAGATGAGAAGAATGTTCGCGCTTTATTCACACTTGCAGCCAAGGTCTCCCCAACTATTATATTCGTGGATGAGGTTGATAGCATGCTTGGGCAACGTACCAGAGTTGGGGAGCATGAAGCCATGAGGAAAATAAAGAATGAATTTATGAGCCATTGGGATGGACTTTTGACAAAGCAAGGGGAGAGAATCCTTGTTCTTGCTGCAACCAATAGGCCATTTGATCTCGATGAAGCTATTATTAGGCGATTTGAAAGAAGGTACCTATAATAGTTCTTGACTTTTTATCCATCCTTCATCTTGCCACTACATTCCTACTTTCTCCATTTGTATTCATAGTATTAGTACTTCATCTTCCTTATGTTTAAAGGTGGTAGAAAGCAGATGAGAGGTGCCATATTATAGCCAATGATTGAATTCATAGCTATCTCTAATATATGTGTATGACAACCTAAGACCATGAAGCTGAGCAATATTTTTTATAATCTGAATCTATTTAATGCAGAATTATGGTAGGACTACCGTCTGTGGAGAACAGGGAAAAGATTTTGAAGACTCTTTTAGCAAAAGAGAAGGTGGACAACGAACTTGATTTTAAGGAACTTGCAATGATGACAGAAGGATATACTGGAAGTGATCTTAAGGTTTTCACTGTTCTTTGACATTATTCTTTGACATTGTTCACATGAGACATAACTTTCTTGTAATAAGTGTTATTAAGGTTTTTGTGCTTTTAACTACCCTACTTATTCACTAACAAAACCTGTCCAATGTAGAACTTATGCACAACTGCTGCTTATCGACCTGTTAGAGAGCTAATTCAGCAAGAGAGGCTTAAGAGTTTGGTAAGTGGTAACTTTACTAATTATTTCTAATATATTATATAATCCTATATTTATGTGGATGTGTTTTTCGTTTTTTGGGGGCAGAATAAAAAGCAGAAAGCTGCCAAGGGACAGAATGAAGATGTCCAATATAGTCAAGGAGAAGAGGAAACCGAGCAAGAAAGAGTTATTACCCTTAGGCCGTTGAATATGCCGGATTTCAAAGAGGCCAAGAATCAGGTAACACTGCTCTAACCAAGAAAGAAGTATTATTTTATGGAGTTTTATACCAGATTTCCTTATCGATAAAAACCAGTTATAGCAGATAAATAAATATAGCATTTCTTCTCGAATATAGCATTTCTAATTTTGTGGTAAATGTTGACAAAACTAAGTTAAAGTAATCTGGTGATATGATAAGATTGGCTTTTTATTGCAGTAGAATGTTTAGTCTTGTTCAGTATATATATAAACTGTTTCATCTGATCTATAAAGTCTTGAACCACAGGTTGCTGCAAGCTTTGCAGCTGAAGGGGCTGGAATGAGTGAGTTGAAACAATGGAATGAATTGTACGGAGAAGGGGGTTCAAGGAAGCAGCAGCAATTGTCCTACTTCCTATGAACTCACTGGGGCTGCAAAGTGCATTTTCAATGGAACGGTGTGGGAACATTTTCTTTCACTTTCCGATAATATCTGGCTTCACAGCTTAGGAACTAAGCTATAGCTTTGGTAATCTGCGCAAAGGCTATGAATATGATAGTTACATTGGTAAAACTTATGTTGCCTAAAAAAAAATGTGTTTCAGCAGTTTTTGTCAATCACTAAAAGCAAAAAGCAAAAATGCAAAAAGTAGAGTTATTTATTGGCATTATATTTGTTGTATTGGTGTTTCAACATGTAATATAAACTAGAAATAAGATATGTGTTCCAGTGTGGGATTTGGCACATTTTCCATCTAGATGAATCACATGTAAAGTACCTAATTGTTTTCTCAACCTCAATATAATATATAATATAGATTTTCACAATTCATATAACCAATAAAGAGTGCATTTTGATTCTGAAAAGGAAAGACTTCAGAGACAAGATTTACTAGATTTACTGGAAAAGAAAACAGAATGAGACAGATAAACCATCAAAATCATATCTATTATAATTAAATTATATTGTTAAAAAATTTCAAACTACAAATAAATAAAAATAGCACTAAAAAGATTCCATAAACAGTAGTTATGTTAAATATGAAAATGAAATTAATAGTAAGTCAATACGATATTTTAAATAAAGAAAAAAGATATAACTACAATAATATTTTAAACTCTAAAAGAATAAAATATTATTTAGGAGAAAAAAGAAACATGATAAAAAATAATGCTTAATAATCTCTATAATATGAAAACTAACAGCATAATATTTCAAAAATATATAAGTACAATTATTTGTTGAGGATAATAAGGGGTACGATATTTAGTCATAAATAAAATATTATTATTTTAATTATTTTATAATAATGCATTTTTAATTTGTAGAATATATGTCAATAAAGTAATTGTTAAAGGCACAACCACTCACAATATCTTCATTAAACAATAAAATTGTGAGAAAAATTTATTATTCATTTTCATAAAGGTTACATCAATAACATCGAATAAAACATAAAACATTAACATTAATACTTAAACTCTACAATAGTAAACAAGCACTATGTTTGGTAAATGTAGTACTTTTTCCAATTTTAGTTAAGACAACTATATCATGCTTTTGCTTTTGTTAGTTGTACAGTATAAAGAAAACCCAAAGAAAACCCTACTTTATATATATACACAATAGACCTGTATATAGTTTTTAAGATGTTCTATAAATTAAACATTTTTTATAATCAACAAAATTGTATGGAAAAGAAGAAAGATATTTCCATTGGTACTAAGTTGTAATTTATAAATTTTCTTTAAATTGCACAATAGCTACATATTATATAGAAGAAAAAAACTTCCTATTTATACATAATCTTAAAAATTAATTAAATATTAAGTAAAATATTAAATTCTTCTTGTACAAGAGATTAAATTTCTTGCTTCAACATATATTTTATATATATTTTACAAAACTTTAATTAATATACATACTAAGTCTTCTTTAAGTAATTATTAAATAATACAATAGTGTCATAACTTCTTACTTATACATCTAGATAAATATTAATTAATGATTAAATCAGATATTAATTTCTTTTATATAAATATTAATTAATAATTAAATCAGATATTAATTTCTTTTATATAGAGATTAACACTTTCCTACTTAACTTAAACAACAAACTATATCATTTTGTTAGCAAAAACTATCTATTCATGTTTATTTCCATTAACAACTTTAATTATTAATTATATGTATATATATATATATATATACATATAATTAATAATTAAATAATTTATTAAATAAAAAAAACTGTGTTGCAAATAATTTATTTAAATGTCTAAATTTTACATTAATAGCATTAAATATTACATCAATGATTTATTGGGAAGTGTTCCCTATGCATTATTTGAAAATATTCTAAACTATATTTGTAATTTAATATCAAGGCGGTCACATTATAGAAAAATATATATCTATTTATGTTTCGTTAATATTTTGCATATGGTAGAATTAACATAATACTTTCAAATTTGTCTCTCTCCTGTAAAGAATAAATCTTCATTTTATAGTGCCAGTTACATGATTTATAATTATGCAAATAGAACATAAATTGCATCAACACGTTTCTAAAAAACACATAAGAAAACTACAGAAGCACGTATTGATAATTGCATAAACTGCATCTACCATTCAAAAAAAATTATACAAAATTCCTTTACAGATAAGAAAATCCATGGTGAAAATTTAGCTCCACGAAGAACTGTAGATAAGGCAGCAACAAAGATCCATCACATCACAGCGTCTTAATATTTGTTCATTTTAACGTGTACAGATAAATAATCAAATGATTATGACTAACATGAAATGAAATTACCAGATGCCCACATTTGAACCCGAGCAGCTTTAAGCCTGAATGACCAGGGAGAACATAATTTTGCTATTTTGAGTAATGAACAAAGTCGGAAAACATACTACCAATACTTCTACGAAAGCATTCAAATGCAGAGTATATGTATTCAAGATGTAAATACAGCACAAGAACAAGTCATCCATAAGCATATAGGATTTCTTGAAGGGTACATGTAAGTAAACCAGTAGAAAAATACATAAGATAACTTTCTTCCACAATGTCTAATAAGTAAAGGTCCCTAAAAAAATAAATATTACATGATTATAGGGTTTTGACTGATGCTGAATCTAAATTTAACAGAACATTGATGAAACCCCACTACAACACATTTAGTAGCACTTCAATCCTTCTTTTTATCTTTCAAAGGTCCTTTGGGTATCTTGCTCAAAACCTTCGCATCGAACACTGCATATTGCTTCTTAATCTCCGCAATCGCCTTATCACCAAAAGAGTCCACTTGATCCTCATATTTCTCATACAGCACAGGAACAGTGTGAAGCAAAACAAAAGCTGTTTCAAGAAAACATAGAAATAAGTCACATTGCTATATATACAAAATTCAAGTTAATGAATCAAAGGATAAAGAAACACTACATTACCTATGTAGAACAATGTCAAGAAGTTCGCCCAACTCCCCAGAATAGAGAAAACCCATAATCCAGCAATCACCTAAATAATACAAAACAAAAACCAAACAACTTTTAATAACAGCAAAGGAGTTGGAAAGCGGAACAGAAATCTGCAACATTGCATGACACATAAATTATCGTCATCCCCCAACTCACTAGTGGAAAACTGCCAAGTTATTATTATTCATTGGCCGTAAAGCTAATAGATTGCAAGTGTACAGAGCATAAAATGTAATCAACATACTGATAAGAACTTCTTGAGATCCCTTCCGGATGCAATATCCCTTAACACTGAAAATGCCCGATTAATCTCAATTCTCAGAGCAGAGGCAAATTGTAAAATAGGCTCCTCTGGAATGTGCACTTGTGGGATCTTTGGCGGCCTCCTAATGAAAATAAAAAACAAGCAATTTAATTAACTAAAGAATAATGGACCGCATTTCAGAGAGCCACATAAAATTACTACTGTATCAAAACTGTACTTGTTGATGAAAGTGGATGCATTAGACCACAAGAACAAACCCGCGAGGGCAAGTATTACGAAGTGGCAAACCAAAGTGAGGAGGTGGTACTCAAGCAATTCAAACAGAATCCATATAGCTGTAGCAACTCCGAGTGTCGATGCTGATATCTTCTTATTTCTCCACAGAAAAACATCAGCCGCTGTTGCATAACAAAATAATTTAGTAAAAAAAAAAAACACAAATTCAAAAAACCCCGAAAACCCAATATTATTAATTGAATGTTAAATTCAGATTAATTTATATTGGATAAATCAAGAAGCAATATTATAGTCAAGATGGGTCCTCAATGATTGACTCCGCAAATTAAAAACAGGGAAAAAAGAGTACAAATTAAACAACGTCAAAAAATCCATCACCGATCACAGCTAGAATGTTCGATCTTTTAGAGCACATGCATTAATTGGGGAGATTTTGAAAAAAAAAAATAGCAACTGGAGGAACAGGGGATAGCAGATCTAAACCCTAAGCTCTCTCTCAATTTCTTTTATCCATCAAAGTCGTTCAAAAAAAGGGATATTAGAAACCAGAACAATGATCGGAACAACCAAGATCTCACCTAAAACCTCATAAACCCTAGACCGACTATAGCCCAACTAAAGTATATAACTCAAAAGCAAGAAACAGATTCTTGATTCAGAATTAAAGAAAGTAAATGGACTCGTAGCATAGAAATTGGGAAGACAAAACACGAACTGGTAGAAATTAAGAATGAAGAAAATTCAGAAAAGGCAATCGCATACGTTTTCCACCGCCAAGAACATGGTGAATGGGCTTTTCCCTGCCGAAAAGCCTAAAAACCTTTGACTTCAAGGATTCAGAGGGCCCGGTTTTCTCGTTGTCGGAATCCGACGAAGACGAGGAATCGTGGTCGTGGATCTTCCCGGAAATCTTGTCCAACAAGGATTCACCCTTGGCCTCCTCGTGCTCGTGGTGCTCCGCCATCACAGAATCGCAGATCAATGGAAGCGTCTAGAAGGAATAAGAAACTCCCCTTTTCACCAAGAGACAGAGAGAGAGAGAGAGAGAGTGTGTTTTTGTGTGTGCTAAATCAAAAGTAACCCTCGTTGTCTAACATTTCCACTCTAAATAGCACGGCTGATCATGATCAATGCATCTCGGCCGTTCGATTGTGGGACCCAAAATATCATTAACCGAGTTCGGGTCCGAAAATGTGACCCGACCCGATATGAGTCTGGTCTCGCAAGCGCGAAGGGACCCGAGCCGTTAATAAGCTTAATTTAAATGACATGAATTTGGACGCGTGGCATGAACTCCGTCACCGGTGCTTCAAAGTCACACACGCGGTTCAACAAACAAAATATCGCCTTATAGCAGCACACAGATCTGCGACACGTAGGACTTTTTCTGTGGGGACCACCTTACTAGATTCCCGTGTACAATACTTCTTAATTTAAAAATATATGAAGATTTGAATCTAGAATAAAGAAAACAACTTAGCTCTTAAGAAAATGAGAGTAAACGTAGGAACGAACTTACGGCCCGGCCCATGAATGGAGAAGGTTGTTGGAGCATTTGTTAATAGACAATTAGCAGAATCTTCGGGGTGCATGTAAAGCAAAAGTGGGAGCAGTATGCGTGATACGTGTCCCACATCCATGAGAATACCTTGTGATTCATTTTGAGTTAGCCCACTCCCATTGGTATCATCACCTCCCACTGTGGAGTTTACTTTCAAGATGAAATCGAATTCATCGTTGGAGTTAACAACAAATTACATATATCAAGATCAAACCCAAACCACCGACTGCTCTTACTGCTGCAAATTCATTCCAAGTTGTCATTATCACCATTTCCTCAACTGCTACGAGGCGATTTGTCAAACAGAGGAAGTGCACTCCAAATCAAATTCGCATGTAATCAATCGGTAGCATCTAAAAGAGTTGACAAAAAACTATTCATCCAATTCCATACTTTAATTGGAGGAAAAGAAGTCCCACCACACTTTCATCGATTGATTATTTATAAAAAATTATTATTATCGCAAAACTTGTAGCGTGCGTGAATCAATCTACTTCCTTTGCCGACTTTGATCATGTTCTAATACAAAATGCCTGTGCCTCCCCACAGAAAATAAATAATTAAACACAAGCACGAAAAGTTGAAAACATTAATTTTATATCTTTCTGCAATGTAAAATAAAATTAAAGGAAACAATGCAACAATCATTCCATGAAGGAAAATCACTCTGAGGAAAAGAAGTCCAAAGGAGATTTATACATCTGATATCTAATTTGGTTGTTGAGAACGAGGGCAGCACAACCACCCTAGTTCGAGGTAAAACAAACACACACAGTGGGTTGTGGGGCTCTCCCAAAGGAAAATTGATTCATAATCTTATAGTTTGATAATTAACCTACCAAGTACATCACTAATAAGGTTTAAAGAGATCAAGTTTGGATCATAATATTATACATCTCTCAATCTCGAGCTTTGAGCTTATAAACTAAGAGATATGATGTTTTCACTTTCCTTATGACCCGTACCAAATATATAGAATTGGTGATGATCCATCACACAAACTTAATAAAGATATTTATCAAAGCACATAGAATTGGCAACAACATCAAATAATTAATATAAATGTATAAATTTGGTGTGAACTTCAAATGTCTTATGAGATCTCCTTTTCCAAATGTTATCCTTATTTTTAAATGTACTTGAAAAAATCACAGAATTTATAAAAATTTATTTATTTTTTAAATAACAAAGATATTTATAATGCATATTGTCAAATTATTTAGTTGTAGACTTTAAAATCGTTTATCAAATGAAAGGTAGAAAAATGTTGTAAGAAAAATATGAAATAATTTGAAATTATCACTTTTTTGATAGTCCTTAACACCCTCATAACCCTCAATATAGGTATAGGTATTGGTATTTGTAATTTTGTGTCTCTTCCATTACTTTGTCATTATTTATGATAAGATTTGAGATATTGTCTTGTGCTTCTTTTAGATCATCGTTCTTCTTATCACTTATATTTTTGAAATTAGTGTAGGATTGATTCTAATCAAGAAGTATAGAGATTATAAACTAAAGTAGTTAGTTGGTTTTTTTCTTTTGTCCATTATTCCTTTTAATCATGTTTCCTTATCTCGTATTCCTCTATTGGTGAGGTTTTATTTATAATCTTTATTCATTACATCTAGTACTAATAACACCTCAATATTGTTACTCATATTAAAAATGGTTTTAAATGTGTTTTGATCATACTATTAAGATTCACCTATTAAATGAATTTAAATGGTATATCTTATTTTATTTTTTTTATTTGGTCAACTACCTACTAATGTTACTGAAATCCAACTCAAGGCGACCAGACCTACGCCATAACACTACATAGTCCCTGTCTTGGGCTTTGAGTCTAGAAGTAAAAAAAGAAGTTAACTAATCACACACTCTTATAAGCTCAACTACTAACTTATAAAAATGACATAAATTAGGTCTAAATATTGGGTCTGCACCATGACACTACAATTGTTATAAGATATGTGCCAAATAGAACAAACATGAATATAAGAGCATCCAAGACCATTGACAAAAACATGTCAGTGTCCATAGAAATAAACGACTTCAATGGACTAGTTGGCACTTCAATTTATTACTGTATGACTCTTTTTCTAGTTCACCAACACTACAATGCCAAGAGAAAACCCCAAACATGTGTCTAGATTCCGCAGTGCTTGGCGCGTCAAACATTTGCAACCCTTGATAAAAATATATAAACTGAGAAGAGCACCCTCGAATTTAGTTAAGCGAGCGAAAGCCCGCAAAATAATCAATTTCAGATCTTGCAGTTCTATAAAAATATATTTTTTCTGTAGCTACAAATAATTAGAGAACATAGAAACAAAAATATATACCATTTATAGGTATACTGATGAGTAAGTGAGAGAGTGTGAAAAAGGTGAAGGGTTTTCTTTTATTAACCACCACCAGAATGGCGGAGACGAGGAACGATGTGAGATACAAATGTTTTCTTATCTTGGTGTTTTATGTAACTAACTAATATAGAATATGATATAGAGGAACCAAGGAAACAGGAAAACTTCACAAAACAAGAACAAAACATCCCCCTATGTTGGCTCTGCATAATATCTAAATTTTCTTAGAGAGTAAAAAGAAAAAAAATCATGGGATTGTTATGATGGGTACCCAGAAATGAGAGCAATATAGTTTGTAGCAGCTAGTAAAAGTGATGAAGATTGAAGTAAAGTTGTAGGGGGTTATTTTATATGGTGTAAAATGTAAAGTATAGGAAAAGGTAGAGGGGTGGTGGGGTTAGAAAGAAATTACCTTACTAAGTCCCAAACAGGTTGATGCAGAAGGCAGAGAAAGCAGGGCAGGGATGAGAAGCAAAAGGGTTGGTTGAGTTGCTGAACAACCTGGATCTATTCATGGATGACACTGATGATTCTTTCTGGCTTGACACGGATAGTTTAAGCATTTATTTAGAATGGAACAATGTTATTCATTCAACAATATTTTATAGCATAAAACTCTTTTTGTCTTTCTTCATCCCTCTCATACAGTGCTCAGTTGCTGTATAAACTTTTATGTAGGAATATCCTTTAGAATAATAAATGGGAGGGTGAAGGTGTTAGTTGTGAGATTCGTCCATCAAAAACGAATATGCGTTGGCTATACCCTTACCATTTGCAATTTGGGCCGGTATTGGTTGTTCATATGGGCCACTACAATGCATGATTCGGCCCAGACTGCTTCTTCCTGCACCACCAAGCCTTTCTTCAGGCACCTCCAAAAATTTAGACGTTCACCAAAATACCCTTATAATAATAGTATAGAGACGGAATTACCCTAATCCTAAATATTGTTAATACCTTTTCCACTCACTTCCCTTCAACACCGTCACCTCTCAAAACTTTCTCGTTTTAGTTTTGTTGTTCATCAATAACAACACGGTGTATTGAACGATTTGTGATATATTTTGACATTTTTATTTGTTTTTTCAATTTAAAAATAAAGAATTTTTTATTGGAATTTAGTTCCGAAATGAGACTGGAAGACTCCATTTCAAAACTGAATTTCAAAAAAAATCAAATCTCTCAACCGTTCGCCACCGTCGATAAGGGACAACCGCATTACAAACCATTCATCCACTACACCTAACGTCGTCCACCTCCACCGATCTGCATCAACTACGTTCTACCACCCACCTCCCTAATATACTGTGCATGCATTCATTTCATTAAGCAAGGGATAAAACAGTAATTATGAAAGGAGCACTTTTGAAATATTTGAATTTTTGAAAGTGAAGGTGCATGAAGAAGCACTGTTCGGCCCATGGTCCCATAACCCAACCCAACCCATCTAATTCATAAACTTGACATGTTACACAAGTCCAAACAGTCAATCAAACGAAGTACGTATTCATTGCATCACTTACATGTAGTGCTGGAAAGGAATTTTCAACTATTAACACAACCTTTTACTTTGTTTCACTATTACATTTTTAGTTTTTTAAGTAAAAATTTATTTTTTTATTCATAACAAAGTATTCCCTATATAAGGAACAATGTTCAATAGTTAAACAACTCAGTCTCCTTTGAGAAAAAAAAAAAAAAAAATATTTTTTTTTTTAATTTAAAATAAATTTTAAAAAAAAAAATTAATAAAAAAAAATTTTTTTTTTTTTTAAAAAAAAAAAATTCCCCTTTAAAAAAAAAAATTTAAAAAATTAAAAAAATAAGTTTCCTTTGAAAAAAAAAAAAAAAAAAACAGTTGTCTCATAAACTTAAAATAACTTATACATAAGCCACTTTGTAAAAGTTATTTCTTATTATTTATCTTAAATTTAGTTTTTAAATCATATAAATTGATTTAAATTTATAATGAAAACCATATCAACACATTTTTTATATTATATAAAATTTCCTAACTTTTTTTCTTATTCTTGAATTTTTACCGTAAATTAGTACCTTAGATTTTTTATATATTATTTCTATTTTTCTTTTTTAAAACTACATAAACGAGCTTAGTGGTCAACACACTTAGTTAATCAATCTAGTTTTTTTTTTTACTGGCCCAAAAAGTAAATCAAATCAAGTTAACTCACTTTTAAAATAAATTGAATCACAAGGTAAGTCACCTTGAAATCTCTGCTCACACTATTCTGCATATAATGATTTGGTGGTTCTTTTGGATTGACTATAAACACTGTAAGCCTATTAAAACTTTGACCAACAAGACTACTACATAGCGTTTGACTCAGATTTGAATAGTGAAGTATGTATAATTAACATAACTTTTGAAATATAAAGTTAAAATGGGTTGATTAGAAAAGGTGATAAAATACTAAGAAGCTTTAGAAAAGTTAGGAGACATGGCATGCAGGAGAATCTCCCTTTTGCATATCAATGCCCAATGAAGTTCTTTAGAAAGAACCCATTGCGTTACGTGGAAATCAATGCAAATATATTCTTTTACTTGCTTCATGCTTACAGAAAAAGGATGTTTTCTGTACAAATCCCCATTTTCGCACAAATCTGTTTCAGGTTTCATGCTACTTTATTTGTTGGAATAGGAATAGGTATCTTTTATGGTACAAACAACTTTTTTTTTTTATTATTTGTTGTTTTACTTCCCTACATTTCTCGATATGTCAAAGGGGAATGGATGGGAACCTATAGTTTTCACCACTTTGCACTGCATGCGTATGTAGTTCAAAAATAATATTAACTTTTTGTATATAATAAAAATGTCCAAACATAAAATCATTTTGAAATTAAATTTATAAAAATCAATTTTCTTTAAAACACACTACAAACTATTATGAGACAAAAGTTTGAAAAGTGAGATGTTCCTGCACCAATTTTACATTGCATGATTAAATGTTCAATTTTTTTACCTTCCAGGTTGATTTGTACAGTGATGGATAAAAATCAAAGTTTTCTGCATAATCATTTCTGCTTCAACAGTGAATATATATGTAGCTAGTACATCACAATTTTGATGGATTTTGGGTGAAATCACACACCATCCGTGTCTACCAAACAACAAAACGGTACCTAAACGTGTATGGTTTGATAAAAGATGCAGAAAGAATAGGGAAAAGGGTCAAAATCCTACCAATAATAGTGACAGTGAAACCTGAAATGGAGGGGCTGTCTAGTATGGTGATTAGAACTTGGAACTGATAAATGGTATAGAGGCTTCATCACCATGCTGCAGTGATCTCAAATCTCAGCACCTCACATCAAATGGCTCCACTTTTCTTGCTCTCTGCTACTCTTCAGACCTGCAACCCTGAGGAGGGTCCCCATTTTCTCTCTTCACATGTGAACTAACTCAAACAATATATATAATTCATTCTTGTTACTGAAATTTATGTGAAAGAAGACTTTTCCAGTAAAATACTGATCGTATAAATCAGTAGTTACCTAAATTTGTGGTAATAAATAAATAATATTGCATAAACTTTGTGGAAAGGGTTGACAGCAGCATGCAGTGTACATTGTAGAGTACTGTACAATGCAATTGAGCAATGGAAGAGAGGCCCCATAAAGTAGCAGGTGGGTAGGTCTGCACTCTGCTGCCTAAAAATACAGCACAAAAGTGAGCCCTGCCTGCATATTATTTCACTACAAATTTTTCTATTTTTGTGACTAGAGATTGTGGCAATGTTTGTTAAATGAGAGAGTGATTTAATCAATTTTATAAAATAATTGCTGCATTTTTAAATGATTGACCAGACTAAATGGTTGTTTCTTAAAATAAATGAAATCAAATACACAAGAAAGCTGCGAAAATAATACTATCTTACCAAATAATTAGATGTTAGTCCATATGCTTACTTTAGCTGATGGGTCAGTTTTATTCGAAATGGGATGATGGATCAGTTTAGGGAAAAAATGTTAATTAAAAACTCTTAAAATTAGATGTATTTAGTAAAACTAGTCTAACATAAAGAATACATTTATATGACTTCTTTTGGAGATTCTAATTTTCCAAGAAATATTAAATAATTTTATTCTTAAATTTTTCAGGTAATTATTAATTCTTAACATTCATATTTAAATTTAAATTTTTTATTCAAAATAATAGTATAATAATTAAAGACAATAGTGTAATATAATAATTAACTCTTTATATGTTATTACAATTAATCTAATAAAAAATCAATTCAATAATCAAGCCAACATTTATGAAAAAATTTGAAACATGGTGGTAACTTTTGTTCTATTACCAGTTGTTTTAATTTAAGATTCTACTTAAAAGTACAACTAATATTTAAAAAGATATAGAAGCTACCTTATTTTACCTGACTAAAAACAAAGTCATTTTAAAAAAGAAAAATGGTGGTTTAATACCACTGTTTTAAAAAACTTTCATTTGACATTTTTATTTATTAATATAATATTATATATAAATAAAATAATAATATATAACAATGTGAAATCTTGTGCAACATTAATAATGACCCTTTAAAAAATTAACAAATTAAAAATTAGAAAGATAGCTTAACTTACGACATAAAATTTATCGTACCACAATATTAAGACATTAAATTATTAAAGAATTGTCTTAAAGTTTGATATTATACATGCAAGCCACTATATTAAGGTAAGTAAGAATATTGAAAACTGATTTTAAAAGAAAAATAAACAAAATTAAAATTATTTTAAGCAAACTTTGATCAAAAAATTATGCGCTGATTGTTTACACGAGTCTGATAAACTCTAATTGTCAGTTTGACAATCAAAAGAGTCAGAAACTTAAAAAAAAAAAAAATTGTAAAATTAAAGAAGATGGTTTTAGAAAAAATTGTAATTAAATATAAATAATTGAATTTTCTATTTATAGATAAACTTTTACTAAAATAATAAAATATTCGAGTGTGATTTCTATTATATAACAATTTAAGATTCTTACAACAATATGTTATAATTTAAATGGTTAATTTTAAATGATATAAGAAATAATTTTTCGCTACGAATTTTAATAATTATATACTTTATATAAAAATAGTTTAAATTGCTAATTTTAAATGACATAAAGATTAATTCTTCGCTGAGCTTTAATAATTATATACTTTACATAGAATTAATAACTTGTTTTTTTCAGCTATAAACTGGAACAGTTATATTGATAAAATTGTTTTAAAGGTCTATTATTAAATAAATATTTTTTAAAATCAATTAAAAACAGATATAGGATTGCTATTGCTTTCATCAAGACAACTGTTATATATATAACAGTTAGAACTATTCATAAGTTTTTAATCTTAGACTTTTAAAGCCTGATATAAGCTCATTTAAAGAATTAAACTTAATTAAAATTTATAAAGTTTAAGTATAATATATTTTTTACATTAACCTTTTTGATAATTTTAATTGTACACAAAATAAATATATATCTATTGCATTACAAATTAAAATACTTACTAATTTTAATTACGTTAGATAATTTTTTAAAAATACTATTTTTATATAAATTCCAAATAAACTAGTTGAGAAATTAGATGAAGACACTTTGTAACACCCTAAAAGTATACAAGTATTTTTATATTATGTATTTAACAAGAGACTTACATGACTAAATTCTTTTTAAAAGAATACGCAAACTTATCTCTTTTATAATTATTATTTCACCCTGTAATATCATTCGCTTAAATAAAGTATGACTATTATAAAAAGACACAAAAAGGTGTATATATATATAATAAGTAAATGATCAATAAATTATAGTCAATAAAATATTTATAAAGAAGTTATGATATTAAATAAATTAATTCAAAACAAACTCAAATTTATTTACTATGTTTAAAAGTGTTATGGATCTAAAAACTATATCATATAATTTCAAATATCTAACTTATCGCATCTAATTTTCATATATTATACTAAATTTCAATTCATTCATTATATATTTACAAAAATTGCATCAGTATAAAATATATAGAAAGTCATTATTATTTGAACAATTAATTATTCGAACAATAACTATGAATTCAAACAAATAATTTATTTTAACTAAGTATTACTTAAGCTATAATTATGTTGATTGAGTAACATGACACGTTTGAGTGTTGCCTTGATAGGTATTTGAACAATGTATTATTGGAAAAGAGAGAATTCATTCATTATTTTGATTTAAAGTGTAATTAAATTGTTTGAGCATGGAGACTCGTTGTTTAAATAAAAAGACTTAAGACTTTAAAAACACCTCAATATAACACGGGACCTCCATCTCTTGAATGACCATACATTAAATAATTTATCTTATTTAATAATTATTTATTTTATAAGCAATGATAAAAGAAAAGGTTAAAAGTACACCAAAACTCATAAGAACACAAATAAACACAAAACAATCAACCAAATAATTCATTATAAAATAAACTAATTAAAGAACTTTCTCAATAAATAGAATCAATAAAAAATTAAAACACGCACAAATAGAATCAAATCAATAAAAACGATAATACTTTAAAATAGATGAGAGGATTATTCTAAATTAACTTTTGATAGTTGTAAATAATCTATATATCAGTCAATGACGAACTTTATGGTTCTTAAAATTTATATATAGTAGAAAAAAACAATAACAATTTAATTGCAAAATATAAACAAACGTGATAACTATATTAGCATCACTATTGAAATTAAGAAAAATCATGAATAAGAAAAAAAGCTTTTTAATATTTAATGAAAATGTTTTTAAATATGATATTTATACATACAAGTAAAAATCACAAAAACTACAAAAATCCAATTAATAAAAATAATTTATTAACATTTGTATATTTTATAATTTTTAAAATTCATGAGATTTGTTACTCTTTTAAAGAAAATCTTATGCATCTTAACTAAATATCTAACATTTTTCATAATATTTAAATATTTTGATCGAATATCATAAATTTTGTATAAGAAATAAATGCTTATGAAACTAAAAAGTTTACATTTTTTTTTTCTTTCAAGTTCCTAAATTCAATGAAAATTGAAAATTAAATAAAAATATTTATAAAACTCTCTCACTATCTTCCCCAATACATAGTATGGTAATATGTCTGACTTGTCTCACATGGCATGACTCACCTGCAATCAACCAAACTGACAACACAAATAAAAGCCACACCTTCTCTTCTCATTCCCTTCTCATTCTCTCTCAAACCTCTAACCATGGAACCCTTCAACTTCCTTAAATACTGCAACCCTTCAACCACCGCCACCCCAAACGACCCTTTCTTCGACTTAGAGTTGGCCTTGACCGACGAAGACGATTCCCAAGACGACACCAATGCAACCCACAACGACCACCAAGATCATAACAACCAATCAGAACCAGACTCAGACTCTGACACGGACTCAGACTCTGAGAAAGAGTTCAACTTCACGCTTTCTCCTTCCGCTTCCTCCGACCATGTAATCTTCAAGGGAAACCTTCTTCTCGACTCCCAACCTAACTCCAAGCCTCACTTCACTGCCTCCTTCTTCAAATCGGCCACCAAGTTCCGCGTCTTCATGTTGGGCCTCAAGAAGCCTAAGCCCAACACCCACCCCAAGAAACCGCGCCAGAGAAAGCTTTTCGCCGTCAACTTCAAGGTCGAAGAGGTTCCCATCGTCTCCTTCTTCACCAGAGATAACAGCTCCAGAGCCAAACCCTCCCACCCTCCAAACGCAGAGGAAACTCAACCGTCACAGACCCACACACACCTCCCTTCTTCTCCTGCTGAAGACAAGCGCTCAATGCCCAAGTATTTGAAGATGGTCAAGCCTCTCTACGTCAGGGTTTCCAAAAGGTACGCCGAGAAGATTAGGTTTTCCGACCAGGTCGAGGTCACTTCGCCGGAGTCTGCGCCCCCGTGTTCTACGGTGCCGGAGAAAGCTCCGGTGGAGGCTGAGGGTTCTCAGACTGAGGGAACTGCCAACGTGAAGGGGCAGAAACAGGGGAATGCTGCTTCTCTGCCTGCGGGCCTACGCAAACATTTAGTCAAGGGTCGTTCGGCGGCGGTGCCGCCGCCGCCGTTGGAGTCTTCGAAACGGCGTGATGATTCGCTGTTGCAGCAGCATGATTGGATTCAGGGTGCTATTTTGCATTGTAAGAGGTCCTTCAATGCTGCTTCTACTGGTAAATTACTATTTTGTTTTCTTTTCCCCTTTGTGGGACCATTTTTATTTTTTATTATTATATTATTATTGAAAAATGTTAAAAATACGACTCTATTTTCTGCAGTAGAATAGGTAAAAAAAATGTTCGACAAAATAAAAGATGCATGGATAGTACCTATGTTGCAGGTTGTGGGTTAACATATAATAATGTCTTTAAGTTATAGTAAGAAGTTGATTTCGTAATTGCATATGTTGAAAACATTTGTTCATAAATTTTCTGTATCTGGAAGGAATTATTCTTTGACTAATTAATTATCACTAATTTAAAATCCACCTGAAAAAGCTATATAAAAATAAGATGAAAGAGAACTTAGACCTGTAATAATGATAACAGGTCATTATTATCACAACAATATTTGAATGTAATCATTTTTTTGAGTGTTTTAATGTCATCTTTAATCAACATTAAAGTTTTATCAGTGACCCTTTTAAAAGTGTGATCATAGACATATAAAGTAAAATTTAGATTTTGATGAGATAACTTAATAAGGAACTGGTAAAAGCTTAATGTTTGGAGATTTTTATTTCAATTTATTTATGGAGTTTGTTGATGGTTGATATATGCAGAATGCGAGAGTTCTGAGCTGCCACGATCTGCGAGCAATCCATTGCCAGACGTATCTCCTGAGCTATCTGAAAAATCTACGTCTGAGGAGAGCCTTTGAGATTAGGAATAATGAATAACAGTTGTTTTGGCTAGGGTGGCTCGGTTTTCCTAGTAATTTATGCATGTGTATTTATGTATGTATATTGTAAAAGTCTTCTTTCTGATCAGAGTGAAAGAAGAATCGGATCTTTTGATATTTTGATGTGTATGGTACCTACACAGGCACCACTTTTGAATGAACAGTGTAATAGAAGTGGTAGAATTGAAGAAATAGGTTTGAACAGTTCCATATTGTGGTTGTGTTGGAGCTAGGATGTTGTCCTCGGGAAGCTGGCTAGGTGGTTGTCGATTAAAGAAAAACAAGAAGAAACAAAAATGTGGTTGAATTAATAATGATTGGTGTGTAGGTATGATAAAGTGAAGGGGTTTAATAATTTGCAGTATGATTCATGGTTAGTGGAGAGGAGGGAAAATGCGGTCAGAGAAGTGGGAAAGATGGGGACATGAGCAGTGAAAGTGAGATGTTGTTTTGGGTGAAGGCAAGGAAAGGTGTTATTGACTGAGACAGAAGTGAGTATTTAATGTGTAACACCAAAAATGAGAGTGAAAGGGACAAGTAAAGAGAAGAGGGTTCTGTGGTGTGTGTGTGGAAGAAGAGTCTTTGATTTGAGCGTGCATGGTGTGGCATGCCATGGTTTGTTTGGCTCTCCAATGTGTCTGATGCCTTTTCAGGTCGGAATGGGTGAAGCTCTGTCACTTTTCGTTTTGGGAATGATGTTTGGTTTGGATTATCTGCCTCCTCATTCAATTTACTCCCGCCAAACACACTCATATTAGAGGTTAGGTTATTTAAAAGACACAAACCTTGACAACACTGTCTAAAAGGTATCTTGCTAGCAGCCTAACACTCCTATGCTTAAGATAAAAACCCTTTTTTCATTTAGTTTTTGAACTAATTATTTTCTTTATCTGATATTTACATACCCAAATTGAATGTTATTATTACTAAAACTAAAATTTTCATATTATTGTAGAAATATTAAAGCATAATTATACATAAGGAAATGAATTATTCTTTCTTTCCTAGTACATATCGGAACTGTGACTCTATTAACTAACTTTATATTTCTCACTGAAATATAAGCTACAATATTTTATCTTTTAAATATATATATATATGTATTGAACTCAAATAATTTAACAATTACGCTTAATTAAGAAGTTTTGTATGTTAATTTAGTTTAACAAACAAGAGTATTAACAAATTCAATCTAATTAGTTTGACTCAATTACATCCATTTTTTAGTAGGTTGAATTTAATTTATATATACGTTAAAATAAACATTTTAAAAAAGTTAAATGAGAGAAACATTATTAAGATTTGAAATATATAAGTTGATTTTAACTTTAAAAAACTTAATTATTTTTTCCTTATGTTTTAATAAATATTTTTTTTAAATTATTCACACACATTATTAATTCCCTATGTCTATTATCTTACTTTAGAAGTTTATTTTAACAATTTGTGTATAAAATCATTCACTTTAAAATAACCCTAAGAACAAATTAAATGATGTGAGAATACTTAAGACGAATTTCAAAATATGCAAGATAAGACGAATTTAATAATGACAATCTATTGATAGAATAAACATTATAACACTTTTAATCTTAAGATGAATGCGAAACTCTCAAAATAGAAAAATACCAGAACTTTATGAACCTTAAAATGATTTCCTTTGTCTTTTAAGTTCTTATTTATAGAATACGTCCTAGGTTATTAACAATTATTATTAGAAAGTTAATCAATAATTAAATTTATTACAGTAAATTTTCACTATTATAATAACTCCCCATTACATAGATTCTTTCTAGTCACACGAGACAATAAGATCTTGTCGTATTATAATAACTCCTCACTACAGTAAGCATCAAAGTAATCAACACCTCTTCGTAACACTAAATATTGACTGAAAAGTACACAGGAAAATATGAGCTAAATCTTAGTTAAATATGAAAATAATCAAAAACCAAATTTAAAAAATGACTTAATTGTTAATAATAATATCAATAATAATACTACTTCCTAGTCTGAGAGTAATTCACACCAATTTTATTTTTAAAACGAAACATTTTTTCTTAACTACCTTTTCTTAAAACTTGATATTAAGAATAAAAGAGAATAATTGAAAAAAAAAATTAAAGGATTTTTTAAGATAATCTCATTAAATGAGGTATAATTAGTTAAACATTTGTTTATATTAATTAAAATTTACTTTTAATTAAAACCTACACAGGACTCAGTTATTTGTCAACTAGTAGGAAGATAATAAGTTTTAATTAAACTTTTATCTCAATTGATATAATGTTTCTCTGATCTTCATAATTAAACATTATACAAGTTGTTTCATCCTTTCAATCTTCAACCTAGTACGAGGCTTTCAATTTTGTAAAAAGAATCTTTAACTTAATTAGTTTAATTTTTACAAATAGATTTAATAACTCATTCTATTTTACTACTATATCATTATAATAATATTTTTAATTTCTTCTCATTATTTTCAACGTTGTCAATTTAGTTTAATTTTATAAAAATTGGAAAAAAAATTCTTATAAGAATTGGTTCAATTCATAAAATTTAATTAATAATAACAATTTGTCAAAATTTATACCTTTTAATTATTGAAATTGTATCTTCGTAATCTCTTTTAATATACGACTGAGTGTATCTCTCTTAAAGACGGTTATTTTAAAAAAAAAGTAATCAACACAATAAGTACTTTGAAAAATAAAACTTACAAAAATAATCTTGATAAGGTTCTCAAAAAAAGCTTTATAGAAAAGAGTAGGAGTAACAGTTTATCATACGATTAAAGGGAGGGTGTTAATAGAAAACAAAAATCATATATCCACAACCAGAAACGATTACGTGCGAAAAAGTCAACTGCAGATGAAACATCTCTAATGTAAAACAACTTACAAACACTGCTATTTTTCACTACATGACACAAAACTACTATGATAACAAATTTGACAAAGAATTAACATTACAAACAACCTAAATATCAACGTTTCCAAGACAATTGCCACCATTTGTGATCAACCCAGTGGTGATGTTGTATGTAACTGTGCAATTCATCTCAACCACAACTTTCCTCGGAAAAATGTTAAGGATTTTGACCTTACCACGGATCCGGGTATAGCTGCTGATATTCAAAGCTTGATCCTTTAGGTCAACATCCAAATTTGGATTCGCCAAAAGCTTCTTTGCATTAAGCTCCATGGTGGTGTTGACCCTTATGGTTCTTCTGGCCTTGGCTTTCCCCGGTGGAGATTCACCCTCACCTATTTCCTCCCCATTATAGTAAACATCAGTGGTGGCGTTTCCAAACCTGAAGGTAAAAGCGTTTGGATTCTTCACAGATATATCAGCAAGAATTGTAACGTTGTCAGTGGCACCGTTGGCGAAAGTTCCGTTGATAAGGGTAACCCCGTTCATCCTTACTTCGGGGTCTTTGACATTGTAAACGGTGAAGCCCAAGACCAGTACTATGACCACAAGTAACACGACAATTGCAGTGACACAACCGCAGCACAGGATAAACTTTCTCAGACGAATGTTTTTTCTCTGTACGAATGTGTAGTCTTGATCTTCTAGTGTGTTGAAGTGGGATGATGATATGAATGGTGCTAAGGGCTTGATCTGCTGATCAGGACTCTGCTGAGCCATGCTTGATTTGTGATGGTTGTGGGAGTTTAAGTTAGTGTGGCATGGTCTTCAAATGGTTGATTCTACGTTGATAGTGATAACTCTGTCCCCTGCACCTATAAATTTAGTTATTAAATACAACATTTTGTCATGAACACTAATATAATGCTATTGTTTAGGTATATATATGATGATATATGTGGGAGTTATATCTCCACCTCTGATAAGAGAGAACGGACCCATGAATAAATCTTAGTATTTTGTGCAATTAATTTTAATTTTTTAGTTGAAAATCTTGTATTTAGCAGAAATAGTAAAAAGAAAAAAAAAAGAAGGGTATTTGTCTTGACCTTAAGGTATTTAGCATTTAGGAGTTATGGCTGATGTTTTCCTCTACGCGTTTCCAGTATTTGCACGGCTTGACTTTGACTAAATGGGAAATTTCTTAAATTGAAGGTAGAGAATGATTAAATGTTATTTGATTTATTGATTAAAAAATGGAGATGATGATACAAGAGTAGTGACTTTGAAGGATTCTAGAAATAGGCGTGGGGAAAAGACAGATCCGGCCTTATTAGGAGGAATATGAAATGCAGCAATGCAGAATATTGGATCGGAAAATGGGTTGTAACCAAATAAAAAATTAGGCAAGTTTCTTTCCACTATCTTGTCGATTTTCGCCGTTGAGAATGTGGCAATTAAATATGTTTTGATTTGGTCATGAAGACTTGGCTTAGCATTTGGAAAATAATTTTAAGTATTCGATGGGGAAGTTAATTTAAAATTGAAGTTATCATCACAGGATTCTAATGTTGGCAGTTCCCACCATTTTATCCATCTAATTTCTCTTATATGTTGAATCGGTCAAAGGGATATGATAAATCGTTCTTCATAGAACCATTTTCATTTGCTTATTATTTTTTTTTTTTTTCCTTCCAATTCACAAAACTGTGACACTGAACCATTTTGGCCCATTGGACTGGCATTTTACACAACACCTGATGCATAGGGCTACTTTATCAGTTGTCCATTTACTGTATCATGTGGATGTTGGTTCTAAATAAAGATGTCCATTTACTCTAGATCCTGTTGATGTGCCGGGCCTTCCGCACTCAATTGCATGAAGTCTCTGACATGCAAATCAGAAAATAATCCACCAATAACTCTTATTGAATATACGTTAAGTTTTTGTATAGAAAAAAAATAGTAAATTGTAATGTAAAATTTTGTATAAGTTGTATATTGACAACTTCATCTCAGCTGACAAGGAACAAACCCCTTCTCCGTTATGCAGAAGAGAATAAATATCTGGACTTTATTTCACGCACATCCTTGTCAAACGTGATTCAAGTAGCATTTATCGAAGACGTGTTTAAATCATATTCAAAGTCTTTGCAGAAAAAATAAAAGGAAAAAATTATACCCGAATGGAACCTTGCTGAAGAATTTTCAAACAGTACAGGTGGCGTGTGAAAAGCCAGCTTGGAACCAAATTCTCAATATTAATATACTTTTGATCTGGTTTGTAAACTATGAGCAGATAGTTTTAATATGCATTGACTAGATGAGCACAATAAAATTTCATTGTGGCTCAATAATGTAACTCGTGTTCACGCACCAATAGTTTACTAAATGCATATAATCAAATAAATAAGTAAAGGTTAAAACTATTGGTCATTTTGAAAAAGGAAAACACTATACCAGTTTCATTTACATAATTATGTATAATCCCCCTCTCCCCGTTAGGATCCAAGCAGAAGCAGACGTGAGTCATTTGCTTCACTCTGAGTTTTCAAGAATTCCTGGAATCTCGCGGAAGGAAAAATGAGAAAGTTACTCTTAAAAAGGCATCCCAGCCACATTCTTTAGTCCCTTTACCTCCTATTATTTTTTTCAAAAATGTCCATATCCAATTCAGTGTGGATCTATCTGCCAATAGTCGACGTGGCTCCACAATCAGGTCAACATCTCCAACGTAGTTGTATCGCACTCTAGGTGGCGGACAGTACCACTGCGCTTATCTCTTTAGTTGTGTGGCCACATGTATACTGAAATGCCAAGCAATCTTGGTGGCTCTATGTACAGTGCTTCAATCTATACAAAAAACTTTTACTTGTTGGATATAATCATATAATATGACCACGCTAAGTTACTAAAATGATTGGTTTAAGTTGTGACGTGACCCTGTTAACTTTAAGTACAGTTGGGAGTGCTCCGTCCAAATTCCTTAAAAGTGCTCCTTGTGGAACTCAAATTTTGTTGGACCCTTTTCATTGAACTCGAAGCAGAGCTTGCTTAGTTCTTTGGCCAAAACTGGTGCACCACAATAAAATACCCCTGATCCGAATCATGACAACCATAATGTCACTAAAAGAAGAATGAAAGAATATTTTTGAGATACGTGAATAAAAGAAGACAAAAAAAAGTGAGACATATAAATAAAATTGCGCTATATGCTTGATCGAGACTAACTGACCTATTCGTCCATTACAGTGCTTGGAGCACATTTTAGAGAAAACCTTCTTCCAGTTAGGCCTAGCAAAATGAGTGCGCACCTGGTAGTTGGAATTCAAAGAAGTAAGCGAGGTTTTAAATTTACTCACTCCGATTTTGGCATTAAAATGGGGCTAAAAGCTAACCATGGCGTATAATACATAAAAATACCAAAATGCGAAGGCTTACTCTAGTCCCAGAAACAATGTCAACTCCGTTTTTGGCATGGTTGAGTGCTTGTACCATGGTGATGAGGGCGGATCTAGCATCCCCTTCCTCGTATACGCTAGTCAAGTAGTTGTGCATCTCAATAACACCCTGAAGTCCAAATTTGATGCTCAATATTAGCCATTGAGAAAAAAAACATTATTCATCTCTGTGGCAGGGGCAAGGAATACTAAAAATTCTTCGGGAGGAAGTATAAATAAGAAAAAAATATTCTGCAAAAACCAAATACCCTTTGATCAAGCTCTGCTACTTCATTCATGACTCCTTTGAACCAATCAAAAGAGCCTTGCTCTCTTGTAACCCAGTAAAAATAAGCGTTGGTGGTCTTCAGTGTTTTCTTCCGTTTTGGCGCAATTTTATTGAGAGATGGTGGATCAGTAGTGCTCCCAACACTAAGGTCTGAACCTCTACTTATATCAGAAATTGAATCCTGAATAAAATTAAGCTTGATTGTTATATTTTTGTAGTACTAAATTTGCGTACAGATGTTCAAATAATATTCATGAGCATAACAATTTGTATGCGACACATAACACGTCAGAGTTAAGCTATGTATAACATGAATATGAATGTAACTACTTTGTGGTGTTAATGTTCATTAACTAATACTATGTAACGCTGGAACTCACCGCCATTTCCTCCATTTTGATGATGTTGTTGAGAAGATCTTTTAGAATGCTGATGAAAGGTGTTGCTCCTATCCCAAGACCGACTAGTAACAGAACATCATATTTTTTATAATCTTGTGCCGGTGCACCGTAAGGTCCATCGATCTTTAACTTCGGCAAACTGTATCAATGGTTAACAAATAGGTTTGGAATTATATATAAATTATTTCATCAGCCCTGAGAAAATAAGAAAGCAACAACAAAAAATGGCAAGCGCAACGTGTACCTTTTCTTAGTGGTTTCATCGGCCCTGAGAAGCCCACTCTTCCCAGGTACAGGAGGCTCACAGGCCTCAGAGAACACCCGTTTAAGCTCCTGTGTCCAATCACCCAGTTGCCGAATATGAACACTCAGGTAGTCGTCGCCAGGGGCTGAGGTAATAGAGAACGGATGCCTAACAAATAAAATATTGCCCCATGTCACTGTTAAATACCGATACTTGTTGAGCAAAAATTGCACAAGTTTCACTCTGAAACAAAATCGAGAATCCTAATAGCTAATAAACTACGATATCAGTTTACTTTTCCCTTCTTTTCTTGTTCAATACGTCTGATCATGAGGGGCAAAAGTACTACCGGTTCGATCTTTGTTTCGTGGATACTAACAATGCAGAGGAAAGTTAATTTTCCAAACTTCGTATCGTTTTCCATATTTCTTTCTTTCAATTCAGTACATACGCTACAAACAGTGTCTCAATTATCAAGCATAATGTAAATTGTAAAACCGCAACATGAAACATATTTGTGTTCAAAATTAAAATGCAACTTACCATTCAAACGGAGAAACAGCAGGACACTGCACAAACATGTATTGTCCGCTCTTGTAACGAAATTGAGGAGGCTTTGACATTTGCAATGTGAGAACATTTCCAGGATATATGGCAACCTAAATAGTTTCCATTTTTAAAAAAAAAAAAAAAGAAGAGAGGGAGAAAAAGATGTTAGCTTTCGTGTTCAATTTATATGACTCTAATTTATAAGTCAGAGTCAGCGTAATTTTTCAGATTTGGAAGGTCCACACAGTTTTTAGTTGTTATGAATCTAGAGTCTGGATGCTCACAATTAGCCCAGGCCAATTGTACCCAAGAGTAGTTGAGACAAGTAATAAAACCATATCTGTTATGAAGTTGAAAACTATTTTTAGAGCCTAACTATATGATAACTTAATATGCTAACCTTTCCAAGATGGACTGTATACAGACCAGAACGAAATAGTCTGAGTATTCTCTCGGACGTATAAAGTAAAACTGGAACCGCAAGATACATCCATGTCTGAAAACGGAAACCAATACTTAAGTAACTAATCACCGGTAAACAAAGTATTTGAAAGATATCCTAAATAATTAAAATATAATACTAAAAATTGTATACCGTTTTAAGGTACCATTTATGCACGAGGTAAAGTTTTATTCCGTGGATGATGAGAAGGACGTAGACAATGACAAACAGATGATGTGAATACCAGAAGGCATTGAAGCCAGTGAGCCTACTAAATGGTTTAGGCAGCTTAATGAGATTTCTCCGGAACCATTTGGTTGCAAGTGTAAATGCTATTATCATAAGAATCACCATCAAAATTCCAGTCACACCCTCGACGCCCTTAACTAGGTGTCCGTAACTGGGTTTATGATCACCAAATACACCGTTCAAATACCTTCTATAATTGTCTTCAGACGTACTTACAAGTCTCGGAAAATCACAAGCAAGGTGATCTCCAGCATGAAGTATAATACCAATCACAATGGCCCCAGCAATTGTCTGTAAGAATCAGTAAGTAAAACTGGAAATCATATAAGAATCAACAAGTAGAACTGGAAATCATATACCGAACTATCGGTGTACATTAATTTATTAAGTTTGTTATCTTTTCTATTTGTGGCAGAAGTGTTTTTATCGTTTTACTCTTGTACTCTAATTTTTATGTATGATCATTACATTTTTAAGATAATTTTACTCACATTCGGTAGGCCAATATAAGCTTCAATATAATTTTAGTATTAATTTATCAACAATACATGAAATATATCTATTGATTTAGTATATCACTCGGACAATTTAGTGTTTTTATTTAAATATGAAATATATCTATTGATTTAAATGTGTTTATCAATAATATATGTCCGTCAGTTATAAGGAATTTAAAATAAATACAATTGAAATACAATTAAATCGAAAAATTCATTTTTAATTTAAAATAACAAAGTTAAAATAAATTTAAAATAAATGCAGTTGAAATACAATTTAAACATATTTAAAATAATTTATATTTTATATGCACACTTTGACTTATGTTTTATGATAATTGTCAATTGTTTTCACTTTATACCTTGGAGGTTAACCATTAATTTTACCACTGGTCATTACATGTTTTAAACTTCCAAATAATGTACGAATAAATCTTCCAAATAGGAAAAAAAAATATGATGTTTGCGTCAAAATATGAATTTGAAATTACAGTTATCATATATATAATTTTTTCTTTTCTCTTTCGTCTAAAAAATTAGCATATTTTTGAAGTGACAAAACCTATTTCTTTTTTAAAATACTAAGACATCAAAGTAATAAAATAAAATTATTTCTCAACTCAATGAATGTATATAAAAAATAAAATATTTATATATAATTATATAAAATATTTATCGTGATATTTATAAATTATTATTCATAAGATCATTTATATAATTTTTTATATGTTTAATTAATTGAGTAGAGTTGAGTTCGTGTTGTTTAAAGTTCATAAAGTAGTTTAATTATAATTGAATGTATTAAATCAAACTCAATTCATCCATCAATGACACCGGGGTGGCATTAAGTTATGGAAAAATAGTTTTTGTCAAATATCTTCTGAAACAAAGCATTAAAGTGGTTGTTTTTAAAAGAGAGTTGTCAAAAATATAAGCACTGCGTACCTTATGAAAGTTGATGTTGTCGTCAAAAGGTACAGCATAGCCCAGCTTGGTTGTAGACCTGAGCCAAGTTATGGTGTTTCTGCACACGGGCAAGAGTATAAGGGCCATGTTGAACTTTAGAGTCTCAGCCCCACCCTTAGCCACGGGAAGACAGTAACCCATGATATGAAATGCATCTTTGTGCTTGTACTGGATAAACTTCCACGTGAACAGCCCAGTCATTATGCAAGCCCACAATATTAAAACCCAAAGTCTCTTCCAATTCTCTTGCAAATAGTAGATCAATCTGCGGCTCATTCTACGTATTGGACTTTTCTTCCTTAACCCCTGTAGGTTCTGGCTCAGAGCTTGGCTTGTGTAACTTAGAGCTTGACTGTAGTTGAGATACGTGTCCTTTTGTAAAAGAAGCGTCTCCAGTTGCCATAGCTGCGATGACATAGTGACCATCCAAAATGCCGCAAAACAATCAAAAGTTGAATCGAGTAAAGATATTTCAGCATGTCAACAGCATACATAATTATTAGCATCACAAGAGCAACAGAAGGCATCACGCGTGGATACGTCAATAAACCCCATTATTAATATATGTTCTGTGGTGAGTCTATGCTTAACTGGCGAAGAAGCAGAAAGGCCACTCGGGAACTGATGCATGATGAAAAATGTACCTCAGAAAAACCACTCGGCATGAATATGATTTACAGTGTCAATAATGCTGTTCGCCCACCATATAAAATCAGCAAAGCTAATAGCACTGATCCTTTTTTAGTTACCTCCTTAACGCGTTTTTTTGAGTTTACCGATGAGAAAGGGAATGACAGAAAAATAAAATTACTCTATGAACAAGAATAATACTCCTTTTTTGTGTGTGAATAGCAAGAATCATACTCTTTCCACAACATTTTTACGACAGTTTTTTGTACTTTTTATCTCTCCGTTATTTCACTTATTTTATTTCGCACCTGTATCTTTTCTCTACCTAATCTTTGCTTTTTTCATAAAATTATTATGAGATAGATACTTAAGTGGAAATGTGTGAATAGTACCGTATCTAGGATCAGCATGCAATAACTACAATCCCATCCACTCTTTTGATTTTTCCATAACTACAAAGACATATCAGCACTACCTAAAATTATAATGAATATCTTCTACACAAATGAGGTCATTGTAATTCTATTAAGAACTGCGTTATTAGAGATAACGGCTTAATTATATCACGTACATAGGGACAAAGTGTTCTCTAATTGAGTTTACTGTTAAATTTGTTGACACGGCAAAAGGATGAAGAAATGAGATTGAATGTTGATCGCACCCTATTAGTCTAATACAAATATATATATATATATATATATATATATATATATATATATATATATTTATATATGTATAATTGTGTGATATAAATATAGTATATTATTTTTTTATTTTTTTTTTTTTTATATATTTCTATTAATAAACTTTTATATATATAGACACAAAAAAAAAATAAAAAAATAAGAGTATATGTTTATCTCACCATATTTTTATAAAAAAAATATATATATATATATATATATATATATATATATATATATATATATTAATGTCGGGTGATTAGCTAATTCATAATTTAGCTCATCTGTTGACTAATGGGCACAAACCTATGTAAGACGGCTAAACAAACTAAGCATGGTTTAAATATGTTTATAGGTTTTTGTTTTATAAACATCCAATATTTTATTAGTTCATTACTTAAAACTTATTGTATTTAATATATTTTAAAGATACTCGTCATAAACAGATTTGACTGTAAAATTTATGAGCTGTTTAATTTGAGATTTTATTTTATTTTCTGCTTACAATTACATAAATTGTTACCATATCATTTGTTTATCTGTTTTTAAGAAGTTATTAAAGGTAAAAATAACGAATATTTTTATTATATTTGGAATTTCGGGAGCGATTGTTCCCGTAATATGTCAAGAAAACCTACATTTCAAGGAAAAGAAAAATTTGTGTTTTATATTTTAATAGTTTTATGGAAATTATATAAAACGATAATGTGAACCACAAACCAAGTCTGAGTAATATACTAAGCTACCATTATTTTTATTTCTTGAGCAAAGAATTATTCCCGTTTACCACGCAATACATACGCTACCAATAATCATGTGTATGTTTTTTTTAGGAAAAAGAAATTATACGACACACTACTTTGATTCTATGTATGCAAGAGTTGATAAAACTAGAATATACTTATAATAGAATATATAAAGATTTCCCACCTCGATGTAGCCAAGTCCTTCGGGGTCTAACTCTTCCATGATCAGAGCTGCATATTCTTCGGCCTGTTCCTTCAATCTGGACAACCTATTTGCAGAAGCGCTTAACGTGATAATCTGTAATCAATAGTTGGGACACGAATTGGTTAATCCAAAATTTAACGTAAAAACTTTTGAGTTTTGACTAAACATTAAATGTAAGAAAACAACCGTATTGGGGACAAAAGAAAAAACTTTAACTTGAAATGACAACAATGCCCCCACCAACTCCACTGAAAACGTCTTCATTATAAATTCCAAGAATTTGGTAAAATAAGAAAAATGAAAGCGCCATATGTGTGACAAAAGCCGAAAAAGTAAGACATAGTTCACTAACTCTTGAATATGCACCAACTAATTAATATTGCGTTCTAGAACATGGGAAACGTTATAAGTAGGAACATTGAATATTGGAAGCAGTTAATTTAGTAACCATTAAATTAAGTTCAACCAATCCAGCCTAATGTTGATTATTAAACCTCAATTGGACACCATATGTAAGCAACATATTACGTCCACACTATGAAGAAGAATAACACATTAATTAAAAAAATGTATTAAAATAAAATTTCAGTTGTAAACAAATATTAAAATATTAAAGATATAGTTTCAGTTTGGATATCGGAATATAAAAATAAAGTCTTCTGTACCTCTTTCACTTCTTCTTCTGTGATTCTCCCATCCTCGTTCTTGTCCACCCTGGGAATATTACCAAGATATATATTTAAAATACAAAGCACGTAATGATCATTATTGCATTACAACTTACAAGCAAAGAAATCATCAACGCTTTGACGGACATTTAAATATTAAATCAAATATGCGGTGACATTTAACAATGCTGCGCTTAATTTGTCATTAGGTGTCGTGGGCCTAATTAAATATCGGAAAGTAAACAGAGGAAGATTATTTATCACTAATTAATTAAACTGAACATCAATTACAACAATAATGATCGAATAATTACATGTCGAAGAAGATCTGAAGCCGGGAATCGAAACTTTGATCGGTAATTTGCGACCAGAATTCAAACAGTTCTTCCCTGTTGATATTGTCAACTTTCAACCTTCGTTTACGACTCAGAGCATCAAACAGTTCCAGAGCGAATTCCTTCGAATCTTTCATACCTACAGAGTTAAAAAAAAAAAGAAAAATACAACTCTCTGAGCTAACAAAAAAAAAACAGTAGAAACAGGAAAAAAGAGTATATATGCAAAAGATGAAAGATCTAAACAAGTAATGAAAATTCAATGCAATGAAACCGGGAGGGAAGGGAAAACTCTGTAGAATAACTAATCACACGATTTAAACAAGCAATGCGAGATTCGAAAAAGAAACAGACCTATGCATTGTGCAAAATCGGCGCGAGAGAGAAAACCATCGTTAGAGAGTCTATCGAAGTTGCTCTGCACCTCGTTCCACGCATCGACACCATTAGATTTGCGACTGATAAATTTCAGACCGCGAAGCGCTTTGTGCGCACCGGAACGCGTGCGATCAAGCTGCGCGCGTTGCCTCCTGAGAGCGCGAGCGGCCAGCGCCGTTTCGAATCCGCCGCCGGCGCCGTTCGCAGCCGAGGAAGACGAGAATGCGCGCGAAGCCTGGCTGTGGCTCCACGAGAACCGCCGCAGCTCCGATTTTAGCTCCTGCGAGAACTGCCTCGCCTTCGCCACGGCCTCCGCCTTCAGCTCCTGCGAGAACTGCCGGAAGCCTCGCGACGAGCTCCGCCGGATCGTGGGAGACCGCGTCACCGACGCCGGAGTCTCATATCCGCTGCCTGCGACCCCGTCGTCGATGTTAATAACGGAGGCTGGCTCGACGCTCCGAAGAACGATGGTGTCATCGTCTTGAAGATCAAGTGTAACCTCCACGAACTCCTCAGCGGCGGAGTTGGACTCAGTTCCCGGCGATGTTCCGGCGCTGGCAGTAGCTCTTCCGGGAACAGTGTCGGAAGCCCATCGGCGCTCGTGCCTCGGAATAGCACTCATTGATGAGACAAAATGACAGAAAGAAATATTGTGTGTTTTTATATTCCAAACGAAAAAGGAAGCTAAATTAGTTATGTAATGCAATTAGTGATGCGTGGCTAAAGTTGTTTTATGGTAAGTTGAGTTTTGAAGAGGAAAGAGTGAAGAAGAAGAAGAACGCGTTGATAATATATGAGACAAGGACGTGAACGCGTGAAGGGGGTTTTGCAGGAGAGAAGAATGGGATGGATTGTATTTGTTAACGGGGGGGACCTATATAATACGAGGGATTAAGAGGAGGAACAGAAATTGATGGAATGTTGCTAAAGTATAGTAAAATAATTATATATGGAAGAAAATTAGTGTGTTGTTGGGGTTTTATATTAGTAGTGTGGGATTTTGAGAAAGAAAAAGGGTTTGGTTTGTGTGGCATGACGCGGTTGGAGTGGCTTGGTTGAAGACTAGAGAAGAAGCAGAGGGAGAGTGTGTGGAAGTGAGCTTTGTGGTGGGTTGGAAAACGAAAGGGAATATGTCTATTTTACGCCTGTGGGACCTCTTCTTCCACACCTTCTTAGGCGACGGCAGGGATCACTTTTGTCAACTCCACCCACTATCCATTCCTCTCACATTCCTCTTTATGTCAATTTACCTTCCACATTTTTTTATCAAACCATTAATCCATACACATGCATACACGTAACATACTCAACTATCATAATCTCCAATTATATTTTTTTTCTATCGCACATTTCTTCAAACTTCTCATATTTAACCATTAGATCAACCCATCAAATTATATTTGGTTCTTGCATGATTCATTAATGTTAGATCTCAAACATTATTTGGTTCTTGTGTGACATTGGAGCATTTTTTATGGTGATACATTACTTTTCTTTAGAATATATATAAAAAATTATTATAATACAACCTATTATATATAAAAAAATATATATAAATAATATTTTTCGTGTTTAAATTATGAGTAAACTATCTTACGGTTCTTTAGAAGTTACAGAGGCTGGGTTCATGTTAGTCTTGAACTATTTTTTTGCCAGATATGTCCTTTTGGTAAAAGAATGGTTAACACCAATCCAAATCAATTATAAAGTGTAATGTTTGACACTTTTTTAAATCTTTAGAAGGTATGATACTAAGTAATTTTTTTTCCACGAATATAGTGGCTAAAGTTGTAAAAAGAAAAGAATTGTCAAGAGCAATAACTCACATGATGACCTGGATTTCATAATCTTATATATAAGTTGTGGACATAAAAGTTGTTATCTCCTAATTATAAAAAAATATTAGTTATGATAAGGCATACAAGGAGTTTATTTTATAAAAATAAATTGTCACATAAATCTCATACAAGTTAAAGAAAAAGTATATTATAACACATATATTTTAAACGACAAGAATCAAAAGTTAAGAATTTGATTGTAGGTATTTAGTGTAAGTTGAGTTAGAGAGCGCATCCAATGAAGAATTGTTAACTTCATTTTTAATCTATTTGAAAGTATACTGTATTTTAACAACTCCGTAATAATTAGTGTTTGTCATCTTTATATGGAATTAAATGTTTATTATTAAATCAAAATTTATCTTTAATGATCAAACAAAATAATTTTTCCTACTTAATTGTAACGTGATTTACCAATCCTTTACCACATAATAATTAATAATGTAACTTGCAACAACTTTTTCACAGTAATTGTTTATTAAAATTAGAATTATGGTTTTGACCGTAATCATAGAAGCATTAGGTGAAATTCAATTAAAAAAATCTCAAAATTTTGTTTCTTGGTGACTAATTATTAAACAAGCAGAAAGTTGATTTAGCATATTTAGACACATGTTTAATTTATTAACAAGTAAAACTAGTGAGGCAGAGAATGTAATATTTTTTAAATTTTAAATGATATGTTTTTAAATGTTATGACGGTTTATAATTTACTAAATTATTATATTTTAACAACATATATAATATTATTGTAGTGTATTAAATGTTGAATTGTTAATTTTTTAGTAGTTTAACAACATATATAATATTATTATAGTATGTTGAAATGTTGAATTGTTAATTTTTTAGTATTTTTATGAAGAAATAATTATGATTTTATTAAAATAAATGAATGGAATGCATGAAATATGGATGAGAAAAATAGTGTGTTAGTTATTTTTTTCTTGATCTTAGCTTTTAGGAGAAATGTATTTATATATTTGTAAATCATATAATATTCTGAAACACTTTGGTAATGCTATATTACATGTTGGAAAATTACATATAGTATATATTGTTAGTTATATAAGCTGTTACATTAACTATCTCTACCGTTTTTTTTACACCATTTCACTATATTACCTCAATTATAATTTTTTATTAAGTAGGTACTAAGATATATATATATATA
>Ga0099824_1000212_pt1 | contig 57368 bp, 30 predicted proteins | sample SiratrowhiteBW_FD_76837 | JGI IMG/M metagenome (GOLD analysis project Ga0099824, IMG submission 76837) | Root nodule microbial communities of legume samples collected from California, USA - Siratro white BW | ecosystem: Host-associated > Plants > Roots > Nodule | place: USA: California... | reverse complement strand
TATATATATATATATATATATATATATATATATAATCTGTAATGGCTTAACCAAATTTCATGTTTAATATTTTTTTACAAAATAAAAATTTAATTAGTAAATGGTTGAGTTGTATAGTTTTATTAATTAAATTATAAAGACAAACTTCATACAATTTCAAAATTATTTAAAATATATAAATATTTTTATTAACTAGATGATATATACAAAACTTCATACAATTTATAATTTACTTTAAAAAAATTATATTAGTTAATTTGAATGAATATGTAATATTTAAAAATATAAACTCTAAATTATTAGATGATATTATATAAAAAAAAATTATGGAGAATTCCATATACATAATCATTAAGATGATACAACAAATTTCAACGATTAAAATTTACATTTATAAAAACTATTAATCAGATAACATATATTTTACAAAGTTTAAATACATAAAAGAAAAGATAAACCACTTGCTGTAAATATTGTTGAGTTATCACTTTTCCCTAAAGTTTCCGAATAATTTTATTTTAGCATGCTAATTTCTGAAAGAGTTCAATTATTATTTTTAATAGTTTTAATCATTACATTTAGCTTTTCGCTGAGATTCCAAGATATTTTTTAAAAATTTTGATCTATTAAAAAAATAAACTAATTAAAGAGTTATATTTAGCGTAAACACACCCCTTCTAAAAATGAACCATGCAGTAATTAAACATAGAATTTCATTTTATACAAATTCTGCATATGTCTTTCCAGTGGAGTCTCACTTTGTAATTTTAAAATTTAATAACAATGTATTACTATAATAAATCAATCAGAATCATATTGATATAAATTTAAAATAATTTTATAAAATCAATATTTGATTAAATTATTTGAAAAAATGTTTTTTTTTATACGGAATTTATTTTCTCTTAATTTTATTAAGTTCTTGTGCTTAAACAAGAATGTTTTTGGAGGAAAAGATGGTGAAGGGGTCCACAATAGCCTCGGGGACAGAGAAAGTAGAAAGATGGCATTGCCCATATTTAAACTTTAATTTCATTATGTGGATAAATCAAGCAATTACTGCAACACACCAACCAAGTCAAAGACTTGATTAAAGTTTAAACATTGATTATTGTGTATACTTCATATCACAATCTGTACTTATGTAACTCAAATAATTGATATGTGCAATAGGGGAAATGTTATTTTCCTTTATTTAAGCAAGAAAATCAAAAGTGAAAAATGAAAAAAAAATCATGGAAAACATATATGATTTAGTCAAAAAGGAGGAATAAAAACTTGTGTAATACATTAGTCAATAACATAATCAGTAGTCTTAAGATTATCACAGTGGCACCATTAATTAATTGATGTCTATTACTTAAGTGCAGACGTGGTAGAGACATGATCCAGTTCCCCTAACCTAATTATCATATACACAATGATATAAAAAATTATATATAAAAATTGTAATTTTTCTTCTTAAATACAATTTTTATTATTTTATTTTGTTAAACCAGCAATTTTGGTGTCCCTTTTTAAAACACAAACACTTTTATTTAAAAAAAATCCTTAATTTTGCTTCACTTTTCAATTTTGTCTATATTTATTTTCTATTTTTATCTAAATCATATATTTTCATGGTTCTTCAAATGAACATGCTAAGTTTAAAGTTTAATTGAACCAAAATAATATATACATATATAATTTCAGTAATATTACATATATTCTAAAATAAGGAGATCAAATATCTCTATTTTAATATGAAGTGACCAAGATTACCCATTGAGTAAAATAAAATGGCAAAAATTGTATTTAAGTCTTCCTTTTAATATATACGACAAATATATTTGACGTCTTCATGTATTTAATGCTATATATATTCAAGACATAAACTTGAAATTTTAAATACAACCTGTTAGTTGCCATATAGGCTTGAGATTAAAGTATATATGACTTGAATTAAAAATTTATTAAACTAGGGAAAAAGAAGAAAAATAAAAATATATTAAAAAAAAAAAAAAGTTGAGTTGATAATTGAAAAGGAGAAGAAGAAGAAAGAGGAGTGGCTTGGTATGTGGGGGCAGGAATTAAAGAGAGGTGTGGGGTGAAATTCAGAATGCATGTAGTGGCTACTTTCTCACTCAACATCATTATGTTCTTGTTCCATCTCTTTTCTTTAGGATGTAAGATCACAACATGAAAATCATGCAACAGTTTCTGCATCATATTTGCATCTTAACTCAACCAAAATTCAACACAAACTCACCAATTAAAACCATCTATTTAGACCAACAAAACTACAAATATCAACCTATATAAAACAAAAAAATAAACACTCAATCCTCTGCTTCACCTATTCTCAAGATTTTTTTCTATATCTCATTACATTTTTTTATATTTTTTCTCACATGTTGAATATATAAGTATAAATATTAATTACTGTTTTTGATGTTTTCGATGTTTTCTTTCTATTTAATACTTATTTTATAAAATATTAAGAGAATTATTAATTGAAAGATATACCGTCGATCACTCCCTTTGTAAATAACCTTATGAAACTTTAATTTTATTTTAATTAAATTTTAACTTTACCATTTTATAATTACTCATGTCATTTTCTATAATATATATATATATATATATATATATATATATATTAAAATTTTTAAAGCAATTAATAAAGTATATTTGAAAAAAAAACATCACGAATTCAAGACAAAGCGCAATACAGCAAAAGAAATTTGAAAGAAAAAGTTTGTCTATTAGATCATAAATTTGAAACAAAATCTTGATTGTATATTATTGGTATGGATAAAAGAATATAACTAAAAAATATCAAGGTATAAGAAGTGTAGTATATGTCCAAATAAAAATATATTTAGACGATGTTGATAAACTAAATGAAGTAATCAAACAAAAAAAGTTGGTAATAAAGTTCAAGAATTTGATATAGAGATAGACCAATAAGATCGTATATGACATTAGACCAAATATCGTTTTTATAGAGGATCTGTTCAAGATATAATTTATAATCTAACTCTTCTCTATTAATGTTGCTACATATTTTATGAGTCTACTTATTCAACAATAGTGTAGTGAATTTGTTCCGTCTAATGAAGCAAAAATGAATGAGAAATATTTTGATAGAATTATATAAATTTTATTGAGTTAAATCAATTATTCTACTAATTAAGTACAAGTGATGTAAGAGTTTTTACATAATAGTTTTGTTTTTTACACTAAGATAAAGACCGAAGTCTTTCATCTCCTTTGGCTCTCGGCCGCAACTCTTTTTACTTCAATTTGATGGAGTACAGTCAAAATTGAGCTAAGTCGTCTAGATATAAGAGTTCTTTGAACTCCTCCGATTAATCAAATTCTTCTAGAGGTTAGAATGAGACACTATCTCTTCGCTTGTGTCCTTCCAAAGTCTCTAGAAGATATATAAGACCGAGACACCATTTCTTAAATGATTAGTAAGTCTCTCTCTATTTGTTCAATTGTAATTTATGGATAAAAAAACATAAAAAAATGATATATATATATATATATAAACAGTATTACATCAATATTTAAATAAAATATTTTATAATAAAATCTTCATAAAATCTCGATGTAAGAGTTGACTCTTAAGTCTTTAAAATCTTATTATAGACGATATAATTTTAATGATATCAAATAATTTATATTTTATAATGTTATTCTATAAAATTTGGAATGTTAAAGTTCCAAATACAAACTTTTTCTTGGCAAACTTATTTTGAAAAATATATATAATGAGATTAATTTAATTTATAAATTAAAAATAATTTTTTTTAATTATTATCTTAAAGCATTTCTATAAATTAATTTATACATAAACTAATTTTAACTTATAAAAAATAAATTTATTTGTTTATATATTTTTATTAAAAGTCTTTTTGGAAATATTCATCATAGGCTTAATCTTAATTTCCTATGTAACATCCAATTGAGTTTTACAATAATACCAATCATGACAAAGATTTATAAACATTTACATCATATTTACATTATACTTTAAAAATTTTCAAAACAAAATAAATTTCTCTCCTTGTAAGGAATCGTGTTATATATATAAAAAGTCAAGAAAAGAAGAAAAAAAAAGTCTATCTCTCTTAAAGATTGTTCTCCTACAATATCATTTGTTTTCATATAGGACATGATCATTATAATTGATGAACAATATACAAATACACAAAACAAGATAAGCTAGAGTTTTAAAAACAAACTTATATACATGCATTTACTAAAACCATATACATATATTGAAGGAACAAATTCATACATTTTATCCACATGTCATCCATATACTCTCATGGATATATAATCTTAATTCATTCATTAAACATCAATCAGAAATCAAGTTTCCATCTCTCATATTGTGAAAAGTATTAATTTTATGAAAAGTGTAAATTTGATAAAAAGTATGAATTTGATGTGTATGATAAGAAAGTTGACGAGTTTTTGCAATTTACTTGTCAAAACGAAAAACCTATCAATGTGGTATATTATTGTTCTTGTGTTCGTTGTATAAATGTATTTGGACTAACATATGTCTTTGCTTTAATTAGAGTTGTGATTGACATAAACATTTTGCTGGGAAAATTAAGGAGGAAACATCAAGGAGATCAGACAAGAATGAGACAAGAGTTCAACCCATACAAGGGAATGACACCACCTTCAACCCAAAACCTTAAGGCATTGGGTTTGTGGGTCTTCTTTCTTATATGCTGCTCAACTTTCTCATTCCTACTCAATCTGAAACTTAGACTCACACTTGAATACCTAACACATTTTAAGTTGAATGGACAAAACAAGACCACTAATTCATATATCCTAAGGTTAGACATATTTTAATATATACAATAATTATTTTATAAAAAATTTCTATGAAATTAATTTTTTTTCACTTCTTTGTCACTTTAATGTAACATGCAAGCAAAATCATTTGAAAGCGATTATTTCGTTATATATTAGGTGAGAGTCATTGTTTGGGTGGGTATCACTTTCTCATGGCAAAATGTAACACATTTCAACATAGGATGATTTGTATTTTGCCTTTGTGATCAATACATAATCACGTGCTCGAAATGTTTCAGGTCTTTCGTGATCAATCTTCATTGTTGAAGGATGACATCCAAAAATTGAGAAAACAATGGATAACTTTCCTTCTCCAACATAGATAGTGTAGTTTTATTTTCTTATTCAAAAATTTTTTAGGTTAGATTAGATGATTTTTGTATAGAACTTTTAGTTGCAATGTCTAGCTTATATTTTATACCATGCTTATTGAGAATTTTTCATATTTCAAGTTTTGGTTTGAAGCCAAAACCAATCAAATTTAAAATAAAATATCCATAATTGATGTTTGCCATTGCAAAGTGTGGAGTAAATTTTATATTTTTTTACAACTTTTTCTATTACAAATTTAGGTTGGGTGGATTATAGTTTTTCAATGTAAGTTTTTATGTCGAAAATTAAGTTAGACATAAATTATCTACATTTATGTAGACTATTAAAAGACGTAAAAAGTCCTAAGTAATATACATAAAAAGTCTTTTTGTGCTAGTGTATCATCCTTTTTCTTCTAAAAAAATACTATTTTCTATAAGAAATTGAGTATACACTAATGTAAAAATAAAAAATAATTATATTATATTATTATAGTAAAATTGTAGTTAAAGCAGATGTGGTAACATTTTTACAATTAATTGGTACAAATACAATATAGATATGATACATAGTGCAAGATTTTAATATGACTAATGTTGTATATTTTAATTTAGGACACTAACATAGTACATATCTTCACTTCTCCATTTTCACAACATTGCTCTCTTTCCCCCTCATCACTCCATTGGTCAACCTTTATAAGCTCCTCCACCACCGTATCCTCTTCTTCTTGCTATGCTCATTAAGTGTATTATCGTGTGTTTTACTTTCTCTTCTAACTAGCTCCCTATATTTGTTTTATATTGTAATTGTAGTTTTAATAGTTCTAATAGTATTAGTTAGAAATTTTAGTGGACATTTTGAGTATACATTTCTTTCATTAGAAATAAAAGAGTGTAAACTTTAGAATCACTTGATTTGACAAAAAAAAGTAAAACAATTTTGTGTTAACTCAAAATGTGAAAATATTATAACTTCATTATCATATATTTTTTTATAGTTCATAAAAAGTTAGAGAAGACCAATATAAGTGTTTTTATTTTGAGCATTTATTGATATATTTTTCTATTTTATCACTTGTTTTTATTGTATACAAAATTTTAAAAATGAGATTTAAGATAAATAACATCATTTTTATTCAATTTTGATTAACTGATATAAGAAGTGTTCAATATATTGTACGTAAAACTTTTCATATCGGTTAACATATAGAAATTTTACTACTTTATAACTGGTGTAACATGTTTTTTTTTTCTACATTTGTTATAGTCAACATGTGATGTAAAAAATGTTTTTTTTTTATATTTAAATAAGTATTGATATAGCAACCAATGTGATGTATCACTTTTATATCAAGTGTGGTCAACAAATTATATAAAAGAAAAATACTTCTTTCTTATTAGAATGAGATATCAAACATCAATGTTATATGAAAGACTTTTTACATTGATTATCAATCGATATAGAAATTTCATCATTTTCAATAAATTGATATGATATATTTATTTTCTATATAATTCATAAACTAAATTAAGATTTTTCTTAATTTTTAAATATATTTTAAATTCACACAGGAATGACTTTGTGTTCTTCTTCTTTCCATTCTTTATTATTCATTTTTTTATCTTTTTCCTTGATTCGTTTTATCCTTCATTTGGTTTTTTTTTTTTTTTTTTTTTTTTTTTTTTTTTTTTTCTTTTTTTTTTTTTTTCTTTTTTTTTTTTTTTTTTTTTTTTTTTTACTGTATTCATATTGATTCCTTGAATTTGTCATGTACAAAAATTGAAAAAACAATTACTCCACTAAATGGTTAGCAACGTAATCCTTTATTATAGCTTTAAGGATGACTCATTTCATGCTCAACATACAGTATTCCCTCAGCTAAATTCAGTTTAAAACTTCAAGAAAAAAATGACGAAAAAGAAAGAAATAAAGAAAGAAGGGATATATAACTTTGCATTGTGTATCGAGTACTTCTCACCAAATTTTGATCATGACTTGTGTGTGTTTTGTTTATTATAGGAGTTAGATGGTTTTTACCCTTTTAATTGGATTCATTCTATCAACTTGTTCAATACTATTGGATAAAATGGAAGTTGGTATGTTGTATAACACAGTCTTTTCTTTATCTTTTTGAAGGGGATATTAAATAACCTACTTGAAAGTAATAAGAATGAAATGTTTAGCAAAGTTTAGTTTTACTTCTAATAATGTGCTTGACGAAAGATATTAATTAGGGAGATAAAAAATAAAATAAGGAAATCATACGTCATACATAAGCTAATTTCCTTTTGACAAAAAAACATATTGTTGTTCTTGATACATATTTCTTTGTATTTGTCAAAAACAAACCTAACTCCTATTGACTGTGGCTTTCTTTGTAACTAGAAAAATACTAATGGAATAGAAGAATAAATGCTAACTTGCTTTTTAAATTTAATAATTATAATTAAATAAAATATCGAAAACGTGCCCACATTTAAAAGTTACAATAAAAGAAAATCTAAAACCAACTAAAAATGTTTTTGTCATTTACCCTTTTGAATATAATCACTTTACAACAATTTTCTAAAATAATTTTATAAATATTATTTTAAGAAAGTATACTTTTCCTAAAAAAAGTAACTAATACATAATTTTTGTGGTGGAAAAGTTACACCATTCAACCGTGCACAAGGTGTTTAATTCTTGCGCAGAGGGTCCATCATACATACTGGAAACACTGTGAGGAATTATATGAAAGATAATGTAAAATAATGGAATAGTATAAAAGATAAATTTCGGAATAAATTGACACATAAATAACCATAATTGACTTCAACAAAAACATTCAATTTCTTATGAGTGAGGCCTGGTTTTTTATTTGAAAATTTGCAACATAAGCCGAATGAATTTCAACAAAATTTAAAAATATTTTGATAAACCTTGACCTTTTCTAGAAAAAATAAACAAAATCAGTGGCATTTAATATATATTCAAAAAAAATTTTAGATTTTTCCCTAAAAATATAAAATACCTCATATTTCTTTCTTCCCTTTCATCATCACCTTATACAAGCTTCCATTAGAAGCTGATGTGAGGTCCATGATGTTAATTATGTGTGTGCGTGTACGTGGAAGATATCAGATAAAGAGAGACACAAAAATATATCAGTGATTTCGTGTGTAGGAAGTGGAGAGGAGGAGCTAGAAAAAGGTACATATTTTGCAACTTCGTGTGTGAAAATCAAAGGTAAAAATTTCATGATATGCTCCCTACATTCTATAGAAGAGTGGAATCATAATGCATGGATTAAAGAAAAGAAAAAAAAGTGAAGTTGCATGCTGATAGTTGTCATTTTTCAAGGGCTAGTTAATTATGTTCCTGACTTCAGTTTTCATGCTCTACTGCATGATCTGCATTATATGGTTTCTCTCTAAAATATTCAAAACATGCATTGATATTTGAAAGACCACTAATTTGTTTTGTACATAAAGGGTTGAAGATGGACCAAAAATGAAGAAAAGGGGTCATGTGATTAAGCAACATAAATAGTTTTGAAGTGTTGGTGGTGTAAAATTTAGGGTTATTTGGAGTTGGTATGGTATCTTTTTGGGTTTGTTTTTATTAAGGGTCAAGACCCACCAAGAGCTGCTCATTTTGGGTGCTAGCTAAGAGGGGGGTTTTGATGATCTAAAAGATGGTGATTGGGAAATGTTATTGAGTGGCATCTGCTTTGGGTTGAAAGAAGCAAAGATGAAATGCATAGATGGGGAATGTCGTTATGAGTACAAGCGATATGATTAGGGAAAAGAATTCTTTGCTCCGCAAGCAACTAGAATTTCCCACTTTTTGGTGTTACATTTTACTTTTTAGCTCTGTTGCACCTAGCTCTTCAGTCAAACCCATGGCCCTTTGCCTCTCATACCATCATTGGCACATAACTGCTACATCAAACTTCTCATTATGCTCTCAAATTCTTCTTTCTTCATTAATTATTAATCATATTTAAAACAGTTTTTATTGACCATGATTTCAATGATCCTAATTCAGTTTTCTTAAACAAACTTTTAGCTTGGAGTTTTATTGTTACAATGAGATATAGTCCTCAGAAAACCACCATGTTGATATATGTATATGTATTCTGATTAATGCAGTGTCTCTGACAGATGATGCATGATTATTGTGATTAGCAGATAAGCCAGAGAACTTTTTCAACCCTCCTTTTACCACTGATGAATCCAATTTTCCAATTACCAAGGTCTATAATATAAGTAGAGAGTTATATATTGAATATACACCAGATTTTGTTTTATGATAAAAAAATGTTAAAAGATTATGCACTCATTTTACTGTTTAGTGTTCTTGCATAACGCAGCAACCACTGAGATATGGAACAACATGATTGAGGGGAAGATATATGATCGATGAGAATCGTCATAAAACTTATATTAATGAAAACTAGTTAGGTTTAAGGTGGTCAAATCGAATATGATTATAGCCAACCTGTCTGTGATTTATTCCACTTCCACTTTTCTCCGGGTTTCTTTTTGGTCCTTTCATTTGTCTTTCTGAATCATTATTAAGATTTTTAAACATGCTTTCGTCTCATCAATTAGATTCAACCTATACATCTATATATAGCAGACAATTTACTGACAGAAAATTTGGGTAAATATTATCAGAATTAGATTATATATATGACAGGAAATTAGCTTTGGAAACGTCATGTTGTTCCCTCATTAGTCTTTTTGTGTTTTATGTAAAATTCGTTTATACACAAGTTATTAAAAAAATAAACAATATATAAAAAAAATTCTATAAATTATTTTTAATTTATGGTAAAAACTTATTTTATTTTTTTCTATTTTTTAAAAAGTGTTTAAGGAGAAATTTATCTTACGCAATATTTGATATAGACTTCTCTTCTCAAAAAGAAAACTAGGTTAAATACATTTTGTGTCAAACTCTAGAAAATTTAGTAACTTCATTTTTATAAAAACAATAGTAAGAGTAACTTTTAGAAGAAGTTGTCTAAATATTTTATTTTTAAAAGGTAACTTTTCTTTTCTTTTACCTCTCTCCATTTCTCTCTCTTCCTTAGAGTGAGGTGGATATATAGATTGGAGTTTGCTAAGGTTATTGATTCAGGATGCCAGGCACAGAAAAATTAAATTCCAAACCCTCAATCCCTTTTCCACATTCAGAGGCAAAAATTTATTTCATTGAAGTGAAAAATTCCAATAAAAATATAAATATTTGTTCAATATTTTAGACTTGGATATATTTCATTTTTTCAATATTATTATTTTCTTTTACTCGTAAGGTTCCTTCTGGTTAGAAAATGGTAAACAGACATGGACTTCTCCATAGTCATGTTGTCATATTCATGGAAGAGGAGCCAAAAGAAGAATGGGTTTGTTTAGAATTTTAGATTGGGTTCGGGATGCATCATTAAAGGGGTTGCTATTCTCACCTCCTTTTTTTCACTCTTTAATTTTACGGAACTACACTAAATCATCACACAACATTTTGTACATAACAAAAGGGTGTTTGTATTGTTATGTTGCATTGAGAATTAGATTTAAAGTCTAATTTATTTTTATAAAACTGATTTGTAGATTAATTTGATATAAAATGTATTTTTGGTACAAAAAATAAACATGCTTTTATGTGAAAGTGTATCTTTGTGTATAATTCTATTTTTAGTTTAATGGTTTGGAAAAAAAAAATCTCATAATTAATATTGAAATTGATAAACTGTTACGGTAAAGAAAACAATGAATTAACTTTCAAATTCTTCATTTCCTCTTCTTATTACATAGACACATCTTATAAGATGGTGAATTAAATAAAATACAATTAAGGCTTAAAGATAAACCAAACTTCGCAACACTACACACTAACAAAAGAGGGTTCATCTCTTAAACACAATAGAAACGTGTTTTTGTTGTATATATTATATAATAAAATAATTTTCCATAAGAGACATTTTTAAGAAAAAAAGGAAATTACAAATATCTCGCATGTTAAATAACACTCACTTCCCTCTGATTTTAAAATATACATTTACTTTTTAATAAATCACACTTACATAGTCTAATTTTTAAATAGATATTTTTTTTATATTGTTATTCGTTTTGCATAAAATTGATCATACTTGTAGCGAAAAGACTTAACTCCAAAAGAAAAATCTCTTAAAAGTCAGATTATATTTTATGTCAAAAACTGTTTTGTAACTAAAAAGTAAAAAAAAAAAAAAAAAAGGGATTGCATTATTGCATTTCATTATTTGTAAGTCTGAACAGTTAATAAACTTTGTAAAAAGTGAACTTAAAAGTTATTGACTTCCAAGAAACTAACAGTTATTTTTTTATGGATTTCTCATTTAAAGTGACCAGGATAATCATTCAATCGCATTTGTAGTAAATATAATATGTTTTTAGAACGTTTAGTTATTATTATGTTGGGGACATATAATTTAATAGTAACGTAATAGAAAAGATATTTTTTTTATCTGAATAGTGTTTAATTATGATAAAGAGTAAGAAAATTGTTCAGTTGTGGAGAAATGAGTTCTTGTAGGTGATATGCAAATGTTTATTCACACCAGTGTGAAAGATATAATAAGATATAACAAATATAAATACGATATCCATGTCACTCTTTTTAAAAGTGTTATTTTTATATACACTTTTAATCTCAAAATAATAAAGTAAAAATTAATAATATAACAGAAAAATATTTTAAAAAAATAATATATCTTTTGTTTTATGCGAAAACTACTATAATAGTAGTAGAGAGTTGAATTACATTTTAAAATTTTTTTGAAGTATTTTCATTAATCTTTGTTCGATAAACATATTCTTAAGTTGTCTTTTAAGAGATTGTGAAATGACAGATGAAACTTTGAGTTTAACAAATAGATAATCTAAAAAATACTTTTCAAACTTTTTTTCTTAAAAATCTCATTCTAAGATTAGTTATAATTAAATAACATATAATATAAAAATATTAGAGAGAAAGAACATTTATTTTAAATGTCTTTATACTAGTTTGTTTGTAAACAACAAACCATGTTCAATTCTCAAAAAATCAATTAAGTTTCATTAAGAAAATTAATATTGTGAAGAGACAAGCAAATATTTTGGAATGGAGTTATTTCTAACTAAAAATCCAAGTATTATTTGTGCAATACCAACTCATGGCTAAAAATTAAAGTATTATTTGAATAACAATCATTCCTAGCTAAAAATCTAAGTAAAAACTTTGAGTATTATATATACCGCAATTACTCTTGGCTAAAACCCTGAGTATTATTTGAAACTCAATCACTCCTAATTAATCCATTGAGTATTAATTTGAAATACAACTACTCATGACTAACCCACTTAAGTTTATAAAGAAAGTGATAAAAAAGATCTTTGCATTACTCATTAAAAAAGAAGTTATGTCTTATGACGAATACAAGATAAGTTCACTAATTTAGGTTACTCTTGAACATAAATATGTTCTTCCTTACAACTAAAAAGGCTAGGAATAGCTTAAAAACTTAAGCTTGTTTTTGTTGCAAGACTTTTGTTGGTCTTCCTTCTTCAAAGAGATTTTTTATATGTAGAGTTTGAGAAGAAAATAATTGATGCACATTTTATATAGTCTTTGTAAGGCTATTCTTTTGCTATTGCTTCTTCTTGCATCTGAGCATGTTTTAAAGCTTCAAGATGTATTAAATGCGCTTGACTTAGCATTGAATGCATGTGATTTCTTTGGCAACATCTCTAGAGCTTGATAGAAATTCATAGGCTAAGACAAGTGGTTTTTCTACATTTTTTTAGCAAAGCCTAAGGCCTAACATAATTGACTAACTCCACAGTGCTGATATTTGTCATTTAAAAGAAAAATCTTGAAAGAACGAAGAAGCATATAAACCCTTCAAGCATAAAACAGACATTTATTAAAGCTTTATATGTACTATGAAATGCTTTAAGTTTGCATTTGTCAAGACGAAATATTCTTATTGTTTGTTCAAACAAAAGCTTATAAGACGGTGTATGTTCATAATATTTTGCATCTATCTGACAAAGCATAATATAATCAATGTTTTCATTTGTCCATACACAACTTATGTCTTTTGGGCTAGACTGGATACTTTATGTTTGACATGGTCTGATATACATAACATTATGTTTTACACTTAGTTGTTTAGGCACATAATCAAAATTAAACAAAAAATTTATTGAACTTGGATCTAACATTCTATTACATATCGCAATTGCTTATAAGAGATTACAATTTATTCATGAGATAAGTATATCAACAAACTTTGTTTGATAATTGATAAATTGAAATCTGAGTATCTTAATATTAAGTAGGTACACAAACTCACCAAATTCAAAATTTGAATAATTTTGTTAAGATGTGGACCATTTGATTGTTTCCTCCTTTATGAGAATGAATAGACTTTATTTTTTTTTTTGTAAGATATTATTAACTGGAGTATTTAAGGAAAACAATTAGTACATAATTTTTTTTTGATAAAAGTACAACATTTAGTACTTTTGAGCACAACTTTAGCAATCATTCATAAAGATTGAAACATAGTGTTTAGTGCTAGTTTATAAAATTTAAAGCATAATGATTAATGTTAATTTGAGAGCTATTAAACTCTTTTTATAAAGATCGGTACATAATGTTTATTATAGACTAATTAAATGGTGCATGTTAGTATCTAACCAATTAGATGGTGCATACTTTTTAGTGCTTAACTAAAAGGAGATCAATGCAAAGTCTTTATTGCAATCCAATTAGATAGTGAACAAGTTTAATAATAAACAATCAAAACAACAGTGCATATTATTCATTGCTAATCAATTAGAGAACTATACCTAATGCTAAACAAAAAAGAGATTTGCGCAAATTGTTTATTGTTGGCCATTAGAACACACTATTAGTGTTAAACCAAAAAGAGATGAATGCAAATTGTTTATTATAAGGTTTATTGAAACACATTGTTTATTAAAAGTTGATTGGAGCATATTGTTTAGTGTTGGCTGAGAGCCTTTAAACTCTTTATATAGTTTGGTGTGCAACTTCTAATAGTTGTTGGGGAGTGTTTATTTCGATGTAATTCAATGTACAACTTTTAGTACAAAGTAATAACATTGATTTATGCTTTTGATATTGTAATAATCTCTTATTTTTTTTTATATATATCAAAACTTGTTCAAGGCACAAGGTCGATCCAGTGATACTCAAGGTGTATGCAAACTACAAAGGCTCAAGATGTATAGCTAAGTATAAAAATGCTTAAAACATGAGATCAAGCTCAAGATCCTTAAATTATAGAGTTGAGTAACAAAATGGTCAAGATGTGAAGCCAAATAAAACATACTTTAATAAAAAAAGTTACAGAAGGCATGAGACCTAACTAAGGTGTTCAAGGCGTGGAGTTGAATTAAATATACTTTTATATTTTATCTAAAGTGTTAAAGGCATGAACCCGAATTAAACATACTTTTATATTTTAATAAAGAATTACTTAATACACAAGATTAAGCTAAAAATCCTCAATTTATACAGTTAAGCTACAATACTTTTGTACTTATTTAAGACATAAGGTCAAGCTAGAGATGTTTGAGGTTTAAGGTCAAGCTATTGATGCTCAAGGTGTGACATCAAACTATGGATGCTCAAGGCTTGAAGTCGAGATAACATGTTCAAAAGGTCAAATACCCAATAATATGTAAGTTGACAAGCTGATAACAAAGTGGTCTATCAACCTCAATTTTTCTTTTAAATTAAAGAAAATATAAACACAATACAAAATATATTTTGTAATATAGAAAAATGAATTAGTTCAACTATTTCTTAATTGTGATTGAGCTTGTCAATGTGAAGTTATTTAGCTTAATTACTTAAGTAATGAAGTCAAATTAAATGTACTTTCTTACTTTAGTAAAAAATTTCTCAAGGTACCAAATTGAGTTAGAGTTTTCAAGGTCCAGAGCCAAATTAAACATATTTTCATATTTTAATAATTAATGAAGGCACAAGTCCAAGCTAGAAATCCTCAACTTGTGCAGTCAAACTAGACATATTTTTATACTTGTTTATAAAAAAAATGATTAAGGTAGATAAAGATGCTCAAGGTTTGAGGTCGAGTTAGTGATATTCAAGCATAGTGTTGAACTAGGGATGCTCAAGGCCCGAAGCCAAGCTAGGCATGTTTAATGGTCAAAAAACAAAACAATAGTTGATAAGTTGTTAAACACAAATTGCCTTAACAAATTGGTGTATTAGTTCTACATTTTTCTCTTTAATAAAGGAAATACAAACACATTGATACATTTTGTAATATACTAATGAATTAGTTCAACTTTTTTTTTATCTGAAGTTGTGATTGAACTTATCAATTGCATGAGTATAAGTTTCTATATTTCACCATTTATATGCATTTATGTGATAAATATAGGTAAACATCAACATATGAAACAATATAAATATCTTGCATACATGAAGTTTAATAAGGAGGATGTTCATGACTTGCGTGGTGAAATTTTTACCACCTTTATCTAATTCACCTTCCTTTTAAAATCATAAGTGTGGTTTCATCAGTGTAGGTGTAGGAGGCATGTTTGTAGAGAAAATATATGGTTGTGACATTGAGGTATGAGAGACACATTCATGTAGAGAATTGGTGTAGAGAATTCAGCCATAACACTATAGATACGACCACATATATGTGGAAGACATCTTAATAGGTATAAGAGACCTATGCATAAAAAATTATACAAGAGCATCTACTACAAGGTTGTGTCTGCGTCTATATGGCTATAAGAGACATGCTCATATTGCATAAGAAGTTAGACCAATAGCTACATCCACATGGGTGTGTGAGACAAACTCATAGAAATGCACTAGAGGTTTGACCATAGGATAATGGTCACATTCGCATGAGTGTGAGACATACACTCATAAAAAATTGCATAAGAGAGTCGATTACAAAGTTATGACCGTGTCGAGATGAGTGAGGGATGGAGTATAGAAATTTCTACTAAAGTTTAGTACAAGGTTGTAGTTGTATCCACGTAGGTGTGAAAGACATGTTCATATAAAAATTACACCAAAGGTTTTATCATAGGGACATGCCTACATGCATATGGGTGTGGCAGAGCACACTCGTATAGAAAACTATACCAAATAGGATTGTATTTGTGTTAACATTAGTTTAGGATACACACTTACAAAGAAAACTGACCAAAAAGTTGTGGTTGAATCCACAAAGGTGTGAGAGACGTGCTTATATAAAAGATATACTAAAGGTCAACCACAAGACTATAGTTAAGTCCACATGAGTATGGGAGATACTTAGATAATTGCCCAAAAGGGTTAACTACAAAGTTGTGGTCGCATCAACATAAGTATGAGAGATATGCTCGTAAAAAAAATGCACGAGAGTTTTGACAACATGATTGTGATTGGATCTACATTGGTATAAGAGATACATTAATTACACTAAAAGTTCGACCACAAGACAAAGTCTGCATTTGCATGTGAGGAAGATACTGAAAAATCATACACTAATACTAAGTGAAAGATTTACTTTAATTTTTTTAAGATTATTGTGTAAATAGATATGTTTTAAAGTTAAGTGTTGTTTTTTTAATAGACATGCTCAATAGTCTAAAAAACATTCTCATAACACTAATTATAATTCATTTAATTCTCAAAAGCCTTAATCAAAGTTGAAAATATAATTATTAAATAAATTTATATGAGATAATATATAAAGTGATTTATGAGTTTAAAAAGTAATGTAACATGAAAAAGTTACATGTTTAGTTTCAAACTTAATTAAATTATATTAGTTTATCTTGTTTATTGTTGTAGTTGTTATTCTTTATTGATTCTATTTGATCTTTGAGGAAAGTTGAAAAAGTTAATTTAAAAAGAACAAATAATGTTCTAAGTTCAAAAGGCTGACTTAATGAAGTGAAAAAAATGGAAAAGAGATAAAAGATGAAAAAAGTTATCTTCAATTTTATAATATTATATTTTTTATAGTAAAAAAAAAAGAAATGACAAATACAATACTAGCCTGATCTTGTTTGATAAGTTTCCAATTCTAAATTTTAAATAATAAATAAGATAATACATATTTTAATAATAAAATTAATAATTAGTAATTATTCCCTGCTTATTTTCAATTAAACTATTAATAACGAATCGTGTCATAGTACAAAACTGGAAATTTTTACTCTCCCAATGCATTGAGCCAGTAGTGATTTAAAAGAAAAAAATATTTTAATTTTTGATTTTTAATATTTAGTTTAAAATTTTAAAATAAATAAAAATGTATTTACTAATATTTACAAATTGACATGAACTATTTTATTATTTTTTTTATAAAATATAATTTAATCTTTTATATCAAATTACTGTTTTTTACTTTCTTATAATTTAATATTATATTAATTTGTCGTTTTTTTTTATGTGATTTTGCTATTATTAATAAACATTATGACAATTTATTAATTAGTATAATTATTTTAAATTTATATTTATTTTGAATATTGTAAATCAAATAAAAAAAATTAGTATGTAAATTGTATTTCTTAATAATATTATATTTATTATGTATTACTTATTAAAATATGTTCAATTGCATTGAATTTTTAACTACTACTTTCTTTCACAGGTTCAATAACTAATCCAATTTCAAAGGTTTCCAAAACATTGTTATTTTTAACTAGTACCAAAGAACCATTCATTTTCTGATTTTTGGGATTCATTCATATTTCCCACAGCACAACCTGAATGGTAAATGAAAGAAAAGGAAATATATATATAAAATGTAGGAAGAGGAAAGAAGATTCTAGAGCCCTTGTATTAACAAAAATAGTGTAAAATGAAGATTTAAAGAGGAACATAAACCCTTTGTAAAACCCTAACAAGTGACCTCATATATTTCAACAAGGAGCTCCCCACCTTCCATTCTTTCACTCCTCCCTCTTTGTTGTGTGGTGTCCTGTGTTCCAAATGGCAAAGCGTTTGATTCCACTGTTCAATCGTATTTTAGTGGAGAAAATCGTGCCTCCATCAAAGACCACAGCTGGCATTTTGTTGCCGGAGAAATCCTCTAAGGTTAACTCTCCCAACCTACTTCATTCATACCCTTTTCAAGTTGTCCTTTTGGGTCTTTGTTTTTCATGTCAAAATCTTATCTTGCCTTGAGTTTTCCCTATTTAGTTATTCCGTTTTAACTCTTTTTTTGTCCTTTAGGGGTATCTAAGTTGCCAATTTTTCTGTGTTTGATACTGTGATATGATATCGTACCCAGATGGGTACTAATTAAAATGATGCATGCTGTACATTTTTTTTGGGATTAGTCCTTGGTTTGTGTTCATTTTGTTGTTTGTTTTGTACACAGTGCCTTAGTTTATTCCCAATAACTGTTTAAATTGGAAGATTTGGAGTTTTATTTTTTTTTTTAATTTTTTTTTTAATTTCAAAGTCTTTTTCAAGTTATTGTTTCAATTTCTTTCGAGTGTTATAAGTGACGATTTATCTCTGCAAATCACGCATTTTCTGTTATGTTCTTGATTTGCTAAGCTGATGTGTTTCTACATGTTTGCTTTAGCTGAATTCCGGAAAAGTTATTGCTGTTGGCCCTGGCACTCATAGTAAGGAGGGGAAGCTAATTCCAGTGGCTGTAAATGAAGGTGACACTGTTCTTTTGCCTGAGTACGGGGGAACTGAGGTGAAGCTTGACAACAAAGAGTATGTATATGTTTTCTTATGACCTGTTTTATTTATTAGCTTGCTTTTTTCGCTCACCGCTCGTACAATTATTCTACTTGATCCTAAAGTTTATTATGGTAGATACAAATGTTTGGGCTAAGATTATTCTTGAGATCCTTTATTTTGGCATAGAAACTGCTTATTTTGATGGTTACACATGACCTTTGATAGTGTTTTGTACATAATTCCTGGAAGACTTATTTTCTTGTTACAAAGATATGATACCTCCAGTTCTAAATGCTATCGGGGACTGTCTTGTCTGTGAGTAATTATGACAAGATTTGAAGAAGGAAATGTTACGCACTTATGCTTGATATATGTGTCCAATATTTATAATTGCCTGTTTGACGGTTCATAAATTATGTATTTTTTTTGTTTGTTATTCTTCTAATCTGATGTTTCTTTCGTATATGCCTAGATATAGAGCTATAGGATTGAAATTATTATTGTAGTTTATCAATAATCTCTTAGTCTTAATGAAGTAAAGCATATTAGTATTATAATTTAAGCATTTCATTCAACAAACATTGTTGCTTTTTGTAACCAGATTATCACTTACCTAATGCTGATGGTTTAAATAACTTGAAGCTCCATGTGTGCTGTTTAAAGATGTATAATTTGAACCTGGCAGATGTTGAAAATAGAAATTTTACTCGATGTTATGATGATGGTAGCACGATCTACAAATGATATTGCTATGGTTTATAACATAGTACCTTTACCCTCCTCCCCCAAAATGAAAAAGAAAAAAAGAAAAGCAGGAAGGTTTTTATTTGGGAGTTAGTGATTTTCTGCTGGTACATCTTATTATTTACTTGTTGACCAAAATGAGTTGTTAGTCACAATCCAAAATTAAGTGTAAGAGGATATGTGTCTTGATTTTTATCTTTTAACTTGACATTCTCATACTTAATAAAACTGTTGGATTTGAGTGTGACTCTGCACTTCGCATGGCCATCAGTTAAATCCTCATTTCTTGTCCTTACTTTTTTGTTGACAGAGTATAGTATATACGCTATACACACGAAGAACTATACTGGTTGGCTATGTGAATGAATTATTTGGGATGGATTAAACAGATTTTTGTTTATACAAGTTGCAATCTATTTCTAAAGTCTTAGCTAATTAGATGCTTTTTGTGTAGGTATCATCTTTATAGAGACGACGATATTCTTGGGATACTGCACGATTGATGTTAAAATCATTGGCAGATGTTGCTGTAGCAAATTTAAATGTCTGGTGCTCTGTTATGTTTGAGCTAAACAATTTCTTTCTGTTCTAATTTTATTAGAAATCTACAGTTTGTTGTGGAACAAACATTTAATTTTCTTGGGCAACAACGAATCAAGAGCGTTATTTTCTGCCACAACTGGGAAAAACTATTTTGTTGCTCATAAAATTTATTGCCTTACATTTTGCAGTGTTCTATTTTTTGGCTTTGTTAAAAGAATTTATCGTCGTCACGTTTTCTGCTGCATACTCGTGGATAAGAGGATACCATGTATTTTGCGAAAGTGACAGTTTTCTTAAATCCCTTTCTGACATTTGTTTCTTGGGACAAATCATGGAAGTTCTAGCACAAATCAAGAAGAAAGTAGCTACCATGTTCTTTTTGGACAATGTTAAGAATTTAAACAACATTCATCAATGCACGGTAAATTGGAAGTTGCTATTTCTTTGCTGGATGATGTTGAGAAATTAAAACAACATTCCTTAACTCGTTGAACAAAATCAAAATATACAAGGACCTGAGATAGCAATTAAAAGAAGACCCAACTAAAGTAGTTAGTTTCTGTGAAGATTTTAGAAGGACCTATAGTTTATTGTGGTAAAAGGAATTATAAACTCCTTTTTAATTAAATCTGTCATATTTTATTTAACAGCAGGCAGTGGCTTTCCTTCAAGAAATGCTTTAAGTAGCCTCAGTGATCTCTCTGGTTGAGAAAAGGGAGCTTCATGAGATGCTCCTCTTATGGTGGCATATGATAAGATGTCTCCGTATACTTGTGTCCATCCTCCTACCTGAAATTTACAAACGAAATAAAGGCCGAGTAAAATGGCAGTGCTTAGATGAATTATTGGCTTTCAAATAATTTGTATTCAACTTTTTGATAAAATAACATCTTTAATATTGTTTTACCAGTGATTAAATCATATTAATCGAATTTTAAATATTATTTTATAATGTAATGAAATCTCAAATTAATTTGTAAAAATTTTGACTAGTTTTCAACAGTTGATATAAAATGTTATGTTACATATTGCATTCTATGTATTAACCTGTTTTCCTTCAAACCAGGCTCTATACGCCACTGTTGTATTCAGTCCAAGTTCCTCGGCCAATCCATTCACCAAAGATCGAGATCCCATTAATGGAATAACTGAATCTTGATCTCCACTGCACAGAGATTAATGATTTTAGTTGTTTAAAAATTGTTACGCCTTTCTGAATCATGGTAAGTAGGTAGGTGATGTATGGAGTTAGGTAACTAAATGGTAATCCAATAAATTCGCTTACCTATATACCAGAACCCTGATTTTGGAATTAACAAGTGATCCTAAGATAGAAATTGTTGGGATCTCTAGATTTGTACGGTCATAGTGGAGAACCCTATAACACAAGGCAGATGGTTAGTTAATAGCAGGGATAAGTCTAGAAAGGTATCAAAGTCAAACTATGAAAACATATCTAGAAGTTTAATATGTCTGCATCTTTAAGTCTAAATGGACTCATTTATGTCTCATATTTTAAGAACTAAGTAAACCTTACCTGCTGCAAGTTGACCATTTGGATACTCCAACAAGCTTAGCATGGAGAGCCTTCTGCACATCTTTCCTGTTTAAGTAGTTGACTGCTTTATCATCCACACAAACATCTATCTTCTGTATCTTTTGCTACATCACCAAGGCATGGAAATGAAAATGAATAGAACAACAACGGCAGGGAACAACAATCAAAGCAGTTATGACGGTTATTCATGTATCAAATGAAGCTTACCATTTGATTCAGCACATAGGCCTGTTGATTTACCGATGACAAACACACATCAAGAGTTACATCATATTGGTCTATATAGTCGCTAAGCTCAGTAAACACCAATGTATTTATGTTTCCACAAATTTCACTAAGATTCCCACTTATCATTTGTCTCCTAATAGTGGAGTAGTTGCAGACTCTGGTGAAGAGATCGTAAGTTGAATCTGAAATCAATCCGTGGGACCAAAGGAATTCAGCTTTGGAGTTCAAATCAGTGTCAAATTCCATAAGAGGATTCCCAATCTGCAGATATTAACATATATATCTCAACACATTATTATACTTACTAAATATACCATATTTTGTTATGTTTTAGATATCCAAAATATATCCCTTTTGTACTCACTGCTATTCCCTTGAGATTGATGTTGGTCTTTGTTTGAACAATAAGTTGTGCAAGTTGTGGAGCATAGTGTCCTGCGAAACAAGTTTGTATTACCATATTGCAGTTTCAAATGGAATACAATGTTAATTCATTTTAAGTATATTTCTTTATACCCGCATAGCTCTCCCCGGTAATGAAAAAGTCGTTTTTTGAGTACTCAGGGAATTCACTGAACCAGCGTTGCAGGAAAACAAGATTATCCCTTGCTGTAATTTCATCTGTTACCAAGTTATAGAAAGATCTATTGCTAGAGTAGGAAAATCCAACACCGGCCGGTGCTTCCAAGTATAGCACATTTGCAACTGAAAACATCGAAAAATCAATCAGCAATTCTGATTTTAGAGAAAAAGCAAAACATAGGATTTACAAAGTTGTTTGTTGGTTCACCTTTGTTCCAACTATGATGATTTTTCACAAGAACATTCTTGTCTCTCGGTTTGAAAGGGCCATGCTCAATTAGAGCTCCAACTCCAATAGATGAACAACCAGGACCTTCATATATCAAAACCAAGCACCTTAGTTGCTTTGATTAGTTTAAATAGTTTAAGCCTATGTCAAAGTAAATAAACAAACAAAATCATGCATGTGGCACAAAACAAACATATATATACATATACACCTCCATTCAACCAGAGGACTACTGGCTTTGAAGTAGGGTCCTTTTGAGCTTCAACAAAGTAATAAAACAAAGCCCTCTGATGTTGGTCATCCACTGTAATGTAACCAGAATATTGCTGAAATTTAACACGTGGCTGCCCTGGTAAACTGCTAATTTTATCAGCTTCAGGAAGTGAGCTCACCCCCAGAAGTGTTTGTGCAAGAACAATAATTATTGTTGCAATCATAGTAAATGAATGAGACAACATGGTCACATTGATGTGTTGGTTTAATTGGAGGATGAAGGTGAAATGCTAAGGATTATGGCAAACAAGGAACAAGTCAGTGTCCTATTAATATAACGCTTTGTGTTTGTAGTCCACGCCTGAAACAACTGGTGTTGGTTACACCAATGTGGAATTAGTTGTTAACCTGCCTGCCTTCAGAATTTGGGTTATATATATGCTTTGCTTCCATTTTGTTGTTTTTTCATGTGTGGATGCACTCTATGTTTGACTTTAAAAATTAATAAAAATGGGTTAGGCAAATAAGTGCAATTAAATTAAAAAAAAAAGAATTTAAGTACACCAACCAAAGGGCCAACCATTAATAGTATATATGGATACATGATTCACTTCTGTAATAATTACTTTAAAAATATTCAGTGTTTTTTTTTACTTGTTTAACAATAATTTTTTTTTATAGCATGCGAAAACTAAGCTAAAGAATTGTAAAATTGGTTGTCAAATTGTTTATTTAAGGATAAAATATCATTTAGAAATCATAAAACATTGTCACATTCGTTTCTGAAATTAAAAGAATAAAAAAAAAAATCGAAGAAGCTTTTGAGTCTCATTTATTTTCTTCTTCAGTTAAAAACAAAATTCTTTTAGCCCAACAAACCTAACTAACAGAAACATATTTTGCAAAGTCATTTTCAAAACAGATTATTAAATTTATAGAAATTTTGATAGGTTCTCCTACGGAATTCAGCATTTCCAAAATAACAAAAACCTGCTAGCTATGAAAGTTTGATACACCCTTGTTGTACGACAAAAATATATAGTATCTTGTATTTTTTTAACGATATACATTTTGAATTCGTCAACAAGCATTTATATAATATTTAACGCAAGTGCAAAATATTGATACAGTAAAAGACTAATAATTTGCCATTAATTTATAATTATGATGATCACTGATATTACTTTCTTTCAACAAGTAATGGCTTTCCTTCCAGAAATGCTTTATTTTGTGTCACTTTTCATTTGTAATTTACTTTCTGTTTTTTATCATTTACATTAAAAACTACGACATATTAATTAATGTATTGTATAAGAAACTTCATAAATAATATTTGTTAAATAATTGAAGTTAGCAAAGGTGTAAAAAAGCAAAATATTTGTGTAATTTGATGATGTGGAGTAATTAGTATAATTCATTTTTTATAATTAGAGAAGGATGATAAGGGAAAAGAAGAAGATGTATGAATATTACATCCTTATAATGAGATCCTGATCGGATATTGGAAGCATTTATACTTATTGTGGTAAATAAGATGGGATGTGTTCATATGTTATTTAACATTAGGCAGTTGCTTCCCTTCCAGAAAAGCTTTGAGGAGTACTAGTGATCTTTGAGGTTGAGTAAAGGGAGCTTCATGAGATGCTCCTCTTATGGTGGCAAATGATAAGATGTCCCCATATGTTTGTGTCCATCCTGCTACCTGAAATATGTATACCAAATCAAAGTTAATGCATAGAGGAATTCAATTTTTCAAACATATATTGCCTTCCAAGTATTAGTATTAACCTGTTTTTCCTCAAACCAGGCTCTATAGGCCACTGTTGTCTCAAGTCCAATTTCCTTGGCTAATCCGTGCACTAGATATCTCGAACTTATTAATGGAATCACTGAGTCTTGATCACCACTGCAGAGGCAAATAACTTTGATTGCTTCATAAATGCTATGTGGAGTTAGCTAAATGTCAGTGATTAAACAAATTCAATTACCTGTATACCAGGACCCTAATGCCAGACTTAACAAGTGACCCCAGGATTGGAATTGTTGGTATTTCTAGATTCCTATAGTCATAATGCAGAACTCTGTGACACAAGAAAGATATTATTAGCAGAAAAGGAGACCAATTGTGCTTTAAGAATGCAGAACAAGAAAAATTAGATAAGAATTGGTGGCCAAAGGACCCTTAAAAGTTTTATATCCTTTGTTCAAATCAACCTTCTTGTGTTATCTAATGCTCACCTAAATTTTTACCATTATTTAGGAAGATCTGAAGAATAGGAGTGTTATCTTTTACCACTATTTAGGGAACATTAATTCAGGGGTAAATGTCACATATGAACTACTAGTTTTCCACTTTTTTTGTGAGCATAAATATTTGCATCTCTAAAGCACTCATGGGATGAATCAACAGAACTTACGAACTGCAAGTTGACCATTTGGTGACTCCTACAAGTTTAGCATGTAGAGCTTCTTGGACTTCTTTCCTGTTCAAGTATGTGGTTGTTTTATCACCAACACAAACATCTAACTTTTGTGTCTCTTGCTGAACCAAAGACGAAAGCAATCAAATTAACCAAAACAAATCAAGAGAATAACAACTCTGAGGGAAAAAAAAAGTAAGAGGATTAATAAGATGGGCATGCAGAAAGTAGAAGAAGCTCACCAGTTGATTAAGCACATAAGCCTGTTGATTTACTGATGATAAACAAACATCAAGAGTGACATCATATTCATCCACATAGTCACTAATCTCAGCATACAATTGATTGCTTGCTTTTTGACAAACCCCTCCAAGATTCCCACTTTGACGTTGTCTCCTAATTGAGGAATAGTTGCAGACTCTAGTTAGGATTTCCAATGTTGAATCTGATATCAGTCCGTGAGACCAAAAATACTCAGATCTGGCGTTGAAATCAGTATTGAACTCCAGAAGAGGATTCCCTATCTGCATGTATCCACATGTATATGAACCACATGCATGTTTCAAATAAACCAAATGATTTTTATAATAAAGTTATTCAAATGTTCCCTTCTGTACTCACTGCTATCCCCTTGAGATTGAAGTTGGTCTTGGTTTGAACAATAAGTTGTGCAAGTTGTGGAACATAGTGACCTGAAAACAAATGTGAACTGTGAAGGGTGCATTATTTTAGTAAAGTTTCAAAATGGATATGTTATTCATTTATATCTGATTCTAACCTCCGTAGCTCTCCCCGGTAATGAAGAAGTCATTATTTGAGTACTCAGGAAATTTAGTGAACCAACGCTGTAGAAACACAAGATTATCCCTAGCTGCACAACAACAAGACTATTGTCAGCGTCCTGAGAAATGTCATGAAGACAAGAAGTGATAAAACCTAGAGCATTTAGCAAACTCTTATTCCTATGTTACTAGTTAAATGCCTTTAAATGAAGTGAAAAAGAACCTGTAATTTCATCTGTCACTAATACATAGAACGATTTATTGCTAGAGTAAGAGAATCCAACACCAGCTGGTGACTCCAAGTATAGCACATTTGCCTCTGTGATAAGGATGAAACAAGTAATCAATTTTGTTTTCTTCATTAAGAGCGTATTGATATTTGGATTTGGTTCAACAATGTTGGGTTGAAGGTTCACCTTTGTTCCAACTATAATCATTTTTCTCAAGAACATTGTTGTCACTAGGTCTGAAAGGACCATGCTCAGCAAAAGCTCCAACTCCAATCGATGAACAACCGGGCCCTTCAAAAATTTCAACCAAGAAAACATCTTAATTAGTATGATCAGTTTAAAGATTTAAGCAGATTCTAAAGAAATAATATAAACAAAATCATGCATGTTATGCATAACAATACGTGTACCTCCATTCAACCACAAGACTAATGGCTTGGAAGCAGGGTCTTCTTCTGCTTCAACAAAGTAGTAAAACAAAGCTCTCTGGTGCTGATCATCCACAGTAATGTGGCCAGAATATTGCTGAAATTTGACCTGAGGTTGCCCCGGCAAATTGCTTATTCTATCAGATTCAGGAAGTGAACTCACTCCCACAAATGCTTGTGCAAGAACAATAATTATTGTTGCAATCATAGTAAATGACTGAGGTTGCATGGTCACATGTCTGAAAAGTCTGGTTTAATTTGAATGCTATATGTGTGGAAACTAATGTAGCTTTTCACACCTATGTTTGAATTTTGAGGATTGGTGTATCTGCACTGATTGTGGGTTTTTGTTGTTTTCTTTGTTCTTACTCGTTTCAAAGTGTGCTGGTCCCTTCAATACGTCTTACTATGATACATTCAGTCATCAAACTTTCAGTTAATAACAAATATTAAAAAAAATATTCTGCAGAATAATAGTGATCTAATTGGACCCGTTTCACGGTCTTCAATTGGAATATTTGAATAAAAGCAGGAGACAAAATCAACCTTAGAATATTCATTTCATTTGGTCGGGGATAGAGAGAGAGAATCATACACAAATAAAGATCTCAAATCAGTGTATAAAAAATACATATTAAAAATATGAACTTCTTTAATAAATCTAGTAGTTACAAATATTCGTCTATTTAAAAGAATTTTGGCTTTTTTTTATAGTTCTGTTAGTTTATAAAAATAATAAAATTCCGATTTAATTCATAAATGGATAAAATAAGATGTCTTGTTATTAAGTTTCGTAAAACTATTTTATTGTTCGCTTGTGATAAGGTTCCAGTCCTATTTTGTTTTGAACGGAATAGTGTCTCTGTCACCTTCTGCTAATGGGTCATCACGAGTGACTATAAGAGGAAGATGATTTCAAAAATTCCACTAAAAGGGGAGCCACAAATTCAAAAAGGAATTGTGTGAGTTGACTTCAGAATAACGTCAGGGAGACGTTGCATCCAAAATTAGCAATTAATTAACTAATCTCAATATTAGACATTTTTGTTAATGCAATTCCTATCTCAACTAATTAAAAGTTATCTAGATATAACTTTTTTATTATTTTAGATATAACATTCAACATCCATCTAAAAGAGTTAAAAATTGAAAGTTTCAGATATAGGGACTGCTTAAAATCAGGTCATGTAAAATGAAGCAAATTTTTGAATGAGGCGTGAATGGCGTGTAACATGATAAGATTTTTCAATCAGATCAGACCAAATTAATTATGAAGTGGGCTATTCCAAAGCCAGCATGTGGAGAACCACTAATTATGATTATCCAAATAAAATAATAAAGGAGACAAAGGCTAGTTACCACTTCATAATTGCATTGACCCATAGTACAAATATTTGATACTTAATAATTTTATCTACCACTAAATCAACCCTTCATCCACTTTGCCAATTGATTTTGCTGTTGCCATTCACCTGTCTATTTAATATATCACCACCTGTTTTCTTATACAATGTTTTACATTATACATTGCCAAGTTTAATTTATAATATTAATGAAGATATTCAATAGAAAATGCTGAACAAAAAAAAATGTAAAATTGTTTTATCACCACATCATATCAATAAATATAAAGTGACAAAATAATCAAATCATTATTAAATGCCTTTATATATTTAATAATATATAAACTAATATTAGTAGAAATGAAAATATAAATTTCAGATTTAATCTAAGTTTTGAACATTTCCTTTCACTAGTCATGAAACCGGCTTAATTAATGTCTCATAGTTTAAGTAAAATTAAACAGTTTTCCTATGAATTTTGAATGCTAATTCATTTTTAAAAAAAAAAAACGGCCCAACTTTTAAGACATTCATTTAGAAATATACAATTCATAAGAACACAATTTACTGTACAAAAACTGTCTCATACATGAGACAGTCAATTGGAAAGATATAATCTGATTCAGTGATGTAGAAAAGTGCCCCGAAGTAAAAAAAGAATAACCTACCTTACCATTATGTTTTTTTTTCAAAAGTTGTTAGGGAGGTAGCAGCGTAAGATGAGCCATGAGACGGAAAAGTAAGAGAGAACTGGAAAGAGGTGTATAGTAGTTGAAAAGGCTGATTTGTGAAACGATAATCAAAGTTGCTCCAGAAAATGGAAAGTGTTAAGATCTGTGCATGAATGGAGGTCACTCTTTTAGCTAAGTGAAAATATAATCTCATACAATAGAAAAACCTTCAAATATGAAGGTCCTATTTGCAACGGATCAACCTTGTACTAAAACAATGCCACTACATATCATACAATAGAACAAGCAAAGCATACAGAGAAATTCAATGAACCAGATCAAGAACAGACAAACAGGATGGATCAAAGAACTTCAGCACACATAGAAGAAATATCGTAAAAATTCCATTTATTTATGGCAAAGAAGGAGTCTCAGGAAGTGATGATGACAACGAGGGCTTCTCTTTCCTTAGTTCCTTGACAACAGCAGCAAGTGCTTCAGGATTGACTCCAAGATCACAAAGAGCAATTAGAACAGAAAGTGTGTGACGGTCTAGACCCGTATCAAGTATATTGGACATATGGAAAGCCAAGTCTAGAGATTCTCGAGCAGCTCGTGCAGCCTCCGGATCCATGTTTTGAGCTGAGAAATGGGCAGAGTATGTTCAATTTATTAGTATCACAAAAACTAAAACTGAACACAGGTCGCAGATTCAGATATAACAAGTCAACAGATTGTTAGGATCAAGCATTTGAAAAAATTGTGACTAAAGAAACTAAGGTTCTCGCTTCTTCAAATTTCTTGTATGAGCATAATTATAATTTCCTTCTTTTATAAAATTCTCTAATTGGGCGATAAAATTTGACAATAACCATGAAAATAAGGAGAGAAATTACAGCTCAACTAATTGGAACCTTCACAACGCAAATACGTGTGCATGCACACACACAAAAACCCTGTGAAATGCATGGAGAAGCACTAGTAGAAACCAATCTTGAAATAATAATGATCATCAAGATAGACATAATGTTAAAAAAGAACACTCCTTGATTGCCTTAAATTCTAAGATAAGGAAATTCTATAACTCCACAGGGCATTGGAAAAGGCTTGACATCAAGAGAAAAGTACAACAGAACAAATATTGGCGTTACTGGCCCAAGAGAAATATGAATGAAGTATGACTGACTCAAACGGTAGATGAGAATAATCACTCTCACAAAGGCTTTTTGTGACACTACAAGGAAAAATGAATTGCCTAGGTTATTGTTTTTCAGTATAGTTCAGTCTGACCTCGGAAGAGAAATCACATACTATAACATAAATAGTCTTCAAGACTTACAGAGCGCTTGGATTTGCATCCTCAATCCATATTTTTCACGTCAATGTAAAGATGCAGAACCAACTTTCTGTTAGTTCAGAGTGGACGCACAAATGCTGGTGCTAAACACACATCCAAACACCTAATAAATAACAAGGAAAAAGCGGTGGAAAACTCAATTTTAAAATGTTCTCCAATCTCGATGAACATCAGTAACAGAAGGGCGAAAGGCTGAATGTCAAAGAAAAATCAATTCTGAATTCGACACTATACTCAATCTGATGAGCTCAAAGCACTGTCCTCACCACAATCAAAGGTGTAACATCATAATTCATTCAGTTTTTTTTTACCATACACCTAATAATCACCCCTTACAGAACCCTAGTCTTGGATGATCCCAATCTCAGAAAGGATCACGCCTAAATCCCTCGAAATCAGCAAACCGTCATCTTGAATTTGAAAAGGCGGTATAAAAAATTAAAACTTTTGGATGAAATTGAAAGATAAGCCCCAAATGACATTCAATCCCCACGGGATCAGAGGCAATGAAGAGTGCGAATGATGAAGAAGCATATCTTTAAGTAATGGGCATAAACCTCTTTATCTCCTTGGAAGTGCAAGAGCACCTTGTTGCTTGAAGTTCACTGAGCAGTTTTTTTCCTCTACCCTCTTTGCCACGCCGGTTCTCCTACGCTCACTCGATGTAGACTTTAGGTTGAACAACTTCGAAATGTGGCACCTTTAATTGCTCCTCCTCTAGGGTTTGGCCAAGGATAACGCTCTCTTTGCTGGGTTTGTGAAAAACACAACGCTAATTGAACGTTGGGATATTATTGGGAAAGGTATTCTGTATGTTATGGATTAGGGAGATTAGGAATTTATTAAAATTAATTTAATTTATATTTATTTAAATACTTTCGCAATCACATAATAATAACACTATGATTATGGGTACTGGGGTTTAGGGAAATTAAGAATTTATTAGAATTAATTTTATTTATATTTATTTAAATGCTTTCATCACATAATAATAACTATGATTATGGGTACAGTCGGTTGAAGAATTAGGAATTTATTAAAATTAATTTTACTTACATTTATCTAAATATTCTCTAATCACATAATAACAACACTATAATTATGGGTACAATTAGTTAGGAAAATTAGAAATTTATTAAAATCAATTTTATTTATTTATCTAAATAATCTCGCAATCATGGGTATAGTGGGTTGAGAAAATTAAGAATTTATTAAAATAAATTTTATTTATATTTATCTAAATACTCTTCTAATCACACAATAACAACCTTATAATTATGGATATAATGCATTGGGAAAATTAGGAATTTATTAAAATCAAATTTTTTTATATTCATCCAAATACTCTCTCAATCACATAGTAACAATACTATAATTATGGATATAGTGGATTTGGGAAATTAGGAATTTATTAAAATCGATTTTGTTTATATTTATCTAAATACTTTCACAATCACATATAACAACGATGGATATAGTGTGTTAGAATTACATTTGAAATGCTTAAATAACTTTTAGTTTTTATTAAATTTTATGTCAATATGTTTGATGCTTTTTCTAAATCTTTAAAAATAAAAATTGTCTTAGATTTTAGTTAATTTTAAAGTTATATTATTTTTTCAGCATCTTTTCTTATGAATTTTAAATACATAAAATGTTGAAAAAGAGATGATTTTCTTTTTCATCAAAATTGAAATAGACAAATTTTAGAAAATCTCCTCGAGTAGCTTATTTCATAGTAAATAAGTCGTGTAATGAAATCTTGATAGTTGTACACTATTTCTGATATTTTATTTTTAGTTTTAACGTAGAGTTTTTTATAATACTGTTTTATTTTAAAAGAAAGTAATTAATATTTTGTTATTAATTACTTTATATGAAAATATTATTTATGAAATTAAGAAAAAATTACTGTGCAATTAGAAAAAAAATAAGAATAGTAGGTAATTTTATATAAATTATAAGAAAAACTATATATTAAAATATAGAAATTATTAATTAAATTTAAAATAATGAAAAAAAAGTAAAACTATAAATTTGAGTGCAAAATCAAGAAAGAGCACAGTTAATAATGTAAGTTATAGTTAAATTTTAATATAAATATTGTTACGTTACATCATATAATTTATTTATTAGAGAAATTATTATAAGATGGTTTTCTTGTTTATTTAAATTTTAGTGGAGACTGATATTCAAAAGAGGTAGAAGTGGATCATCGTGATTATCTTTTGTCTTCGTGGTTGTTAGTTTTGTCTTCATGGTTGTTAGTTTTGCTATTAGGTTTGCATGAAGACATTGTGAAGCAATAAAGTTCCAAACATACTTAATAAAAGAGAAGAGAGATCTAATTAACTAAAAAAAGTATTATATAGGGTAAAGTGTTGGGCTGGGTTCTCAGGCCCAAAATCCAAACGGCCCAATTCTAATTTAGGCCAATAGATAAAATGCTTTCTTAAAGTTTAGCTGCCTCTCTCCTCTTTAATTTTATTTGAAAATGCGACCACCGAGAATCAAGAATGAAAAAAAGAGAGTGAGGTTAAAACAAATTTTGTTTGCAGTCATCTTTCACAAAGAATAACTTTGGATGTTTTGATGATCGGACTATGAAACTTTGTCCGATCAGGCTGAAATTTTAACCAAAGGTTCCTCTCTTATCTTATCGTTCCTCAATTTGTCTGGTAGGATTGCTCATCGGAGTTCTACAGAAGCGTTAGAAATTCTGTGAAGTACTGCTAATCGCAGCAAATTTCTATCAGCGTGAATATTCGTTGTTTCAACTATCCGACGGTGAAAACATCTCCAATTGTTCCGAAATTTTTACTGGAGCTTCCTGACTCATACTGCTTCATTTTGTTCGGTGCGATTTGAATTTGGAGTTGTATCTTGATCACAGAAAATTTGAGAACAGAGAGCATTTTTGAGTAAAGAGATTCTTGAACTCTTACTTCTTTCAACTCTTACTTCTTGAACTCTTACTTTGTTAAATTCCTAATGATTGATAGTTTGGGCCATTGTTGGTGACCATTTAAGGATTAGGAAGAGTTTAATTGATATGCTTTATGATTAAGTTTAGAAAGACTTATTATATATGTTAATTTGGTATTAGTGAAGTATTTACCATTCCGTGGGAAAAACCTCTCAAAGGAGGTTAACAATAGATACAATAAGTCTTTCTAAACTTAATCACAGAGCATATCAATTAAACTCTTCCTAATCCTCAAATGATCACCAACAATGACCCGAACTATCAACAATTAGGAATTTAACAAAGTAAGAGACCAACAATGGCCCGAACTATCAATAATTAGGAATTTAACAAAGTAAGAGTTCAAGAATCTCTTTACTCAAGAATGCTCTCTATTCCCAAATTTTTTGTGATCAAGATACAGCTCCAATTTTAAAATTGCACAGTATGAGTCAGGAAGCTCCAGTAGAAATTTCAGAGCAATCGGAGATGTTTTCATTCGTCGAATTGTTGAAACAATGAGTATTCACGCTGGCAGAAATTTGCTGCGGTTAGCAGCACTTCACAGTTTCTGGCACTTTTGCAGAACTCCGATGAGCAATCCCACCAAACAAATTGAGGAACGATAAGAGAGGAACCTTTGGTTAAAATTTTAGCCTGATCGTCTGATCGTCAAAACATCATCAAAGACTGTTCTTTGTGAAAATAACTACGAACAAAATTTGTTTTAACCTCACTCTCTTTTTCACTCTTAATTTTCGGTGGTTCTAATTTTCAAATAAAATTAGAGAGAGAGGAAAGAAACAACAGCTAAACCCTTAACATTTCATCTAGTATCCTAAATTGGAGTTGGGTCATTTAGGTCTTGGATCTCAATTAGAGAAAACTCAGTCCAACATAAAAAATAGAAAGACAAGTAATAATAATAAACCATGTAGACATCTAACATTATCAAAAACTAAACTCATCAAGTAATGGTCGAAAGAAAAAGACAACATATTAATGACAGATTCTTGAAATTTACCAATCTCTTAAAAAATAATCCAAACTTTTAAATAAAAATTTCATGAAATTTGTTACTTACATCATAAATAAAAATAAAAGTAAGATGTCACAAGAAAATTTAAAAGTAAAATCACAACTAATTTCAAAACGTGAATTAAAAGGTAAGAATTCTTCCGTACGTACTAATAATATGTTATAAAAATATAAACTTAAAATATAAGTTAAACAAGAAAACAAGAGATAATAACAAATTAAAATAATTTCCTTACATAGACTTTCACTCCATAAAAGTTACCTATTTACAAACATAACACCAATAGTTATAATCTATTTCTATTTGACACTATAAAATATTATTATTTTATTATATAATATCTTATTAATATAATTTAATACATTGATATATAATATTTTATTAATATAATAAAGTGTTAAATGGATGCTATTAAGAAAGCAGTGAATGCACTATTTTCTCAAATTTAACTTAGATACATGCAAAACTTATAAACCACTCAAAAAGTTAATATTTAGTTAAAACTTTTAAATATGAAATACAAAAATCTAATGCAGAATCATCATAATAGTTACTGATAACAAGTATAACATCTTATAAGGAACCAACACAAAGTATAATTTTTATAAATAAAAAAAAATATCCATATTTTCTTCTCCTGTGGCATTTATTCACCAAGCATTGAAATGTTCATGCTTGAGGCAGTGGTTTCCCTTGGAGAAAAGCATGAAACAAAACATAAGATCGCTTTGGTTGGGTAGTTGGAGTGCCATGTGAAGCTCCTCTTACTGTAGCATAGGTGAGGTGATTCCCAAAAACCTGTGTCCATCCTCCAACCTACACGTAAAAATAATGTAAAATGTGAGCAAAATGATTCATCATCACCATATCAAACAAACCCACCAAAATCATGTTAAGTAAGAACCTGTTTGTCCACAAACCAGGCACTGTAAGGCACGGTGGTTTTAAGCCCTAGTTTCTCTGCAAGTTTATCCACTAATCTTCTGGTGCCCATGAACGGAATCACAGAGTCTTGGTCCCCACTATCATCATACACGTTAAATATGGATTAATAATGAATCAAAATAACAACTTGCTTAATCAAATGCTCTCTATATAGTAACCTGTAAACGATGACTCGAAGACCTGATCTTAGGAGGAACCCGACAACATTAATTGTCGGTATCTCTCTGTTCGATGGCTCATAATTTGTGAGTACAGTCCTGACATTGGAAAAAGTGTCAGCAGGAGCGGTACCATATACGATTCCATGTAAATCCATTATCTCACCTTGCGTCCAATTTAATAAAAAAATTGTGATTTTACATTTTAATCTAATTTAAAACAATTTAATAATTATATTTCTATTTTTATTTCTTTTATTTTTCCACCAGCACCCTTAACAACTAAAATGAGTGTTTATTTGAAACATAATAGAATTAGAAGTAGTTTTACTTGCTGCACAAACGATAACTGGTGGTTCCCACCAGCCGGGCATGAAGAGCCTTTTGCACATCTTTCCTGTTTAAGTACATCTCTGAGTATTTCATATTACACTCATCAACTTGCTGCACCGTCCAAAATTGAAAGATCAAAATTCCAATCAACACTACCCAGATTCAATCAGCATAAAGCATGAACATTTAAAACTAAAAGTACATCATATATAACACAAACATACTTTTTTAGCTAATGCACATTTGAGATATAATTGTTTGTCTTCTTTTTTCATATTTTTAGAACCATTTAGAATTCTGAAAATAAAAATGCTGCACTTCTAAATGTAGGAACAGAGAATGAAAACATTTAAACAAAGAATGAATCAAAATAGTATATTTTCAGAGAAATCTCACCTGATCAGGTTCTTGGGTTTGAAGCACATCATGGGACTTCCTAAACTGAAACATCCCTGAACTTAGCATCTCCTTAAGAAAACCTGCCTGAGAAACATTGTAAGAAAGACATCTTTCGCCAATGACATAATATGGGTCAATGAAAGATGTAAAAGAGTATTCTTCTTCGACTTCTCGAGCTGCAAGAACGCAATCGTTCGAAATTTGGCCACTGAAGTATTCTCTTAATACTCTAGATGAGTTACACAGAGAAGTCTTGATTTTGTAAGCACGATCAGTTATAATTCCATGGGACCAGTAATATTCATCAACGGCATTCATATCAGTGTCGAAATCCAGAAGAGGGTTTCCTATCTGCAATGCAAATGCAAAGATAACTCAGAAAATGCCAAAACATGAGATAAAAAAAAAAAAAAACAGTGAAAGGGTCTTAGCCTTTCAGGGCCCATATTTTACTCACTGCTATGCCCTTTAGGTTGAAATTCAATTTACTCTTAATAATGAGTTCAGCAAGTTGAGGTACATAGTGACCTGCCACCAAAACCAACATTGTCAGTATTAGCAAGTCATGGACTAAGATTCCCTCTAGCTTGAAAAAAGTAACTGCTTGATCATGCAGTCATAATCTAACTGTTCAAAATTTTTATTCTATATATATACATATGTCCTTACCTCCATAACTCTCTCCCATTATAAAGAAATCTGTGTTTTTGTATTCTGGGAACTTGGCAAACCAGCGCTGCAGGAAAACTAGGCTGTCTCGGGCTAAAGAAAAATTAATGTTAACAGAGAAAATGTTAATTTTGTATTGATCTGGTGAATGGAATCTAACATAAGTAGTAGAGGGAGCACCGACTCTGACAGAAGAGATAGGCACTCCAAAACAGAATAAAGAAAAGAAGAAATTGAGTAGGTGTGTTGCATTTGCATAGGGACAAGAGAGTGAACCAACCCGTGACTTCATCGTTCAATGCTTTATAAAATGACAAGTTGAGAGAGTAAGAGAATCCAACACCTGCTGGTGAGTCCAGGTACAAAATGTTTGCCTCTGAAAAAGAAAGGACTCAAAGGAGCTGAAAAGATTAGCATGGTTAAGTTTGTGGCAAAGAGAGATAAGGATGTTAAAATTTGCAGCACCTTTGTTCCAACTATACTGATTTTTCTGAATAGCCTCTCCTTGATTTGTAACAAAAGGACCATGTTCGGTGAAGGCTCCAATTCCAACAGATGTACAGCCAGGCCCTACAAAGGCAACAAGGCAATTGAAACTCAACAAAAGAAACATTAACTTTAGCTTAATACAAGTACAAAGAAAGGTGTTTGGTAGAGGAAGTTGAATGTGGATTCACCTCCATTGAGCCAGAGAACTAGAGGCTTTGAAGCAGGGTTGCTTTGTGCTTCAACAAAGTAGTAAAAAAGAGCTCTCTGATTATTGTCATCCACCGATACATAGCCAGCAAATTGTTGGAAGGAAACAGGTGACTGGTGAGGCAAGTATTTCACCTTATCAGCTTCTGGAAATGACTTAACCGGTGAGGACATGAGCAGTGAAGTTGCAATGATTGTGGCTACGAAGATCCATGGCTGGGGAAACATGGCGTATTGGGTGAAAAAATGAAGTGAAAAAAGCATCAGGGAGAGCTTTTTCTTATCCTGGATCAGTAGCTCTAGCAGGTTCTTGTTGATCATAGAGGTCCTACATAACCTCAATTTCAGTTTGCTGTCTAGGAATTCAACTGTAAATTTGAGTCAACTTTATGAAAAATTTGATTAATTTAAAGTTTCAAAAAGTTGGAAATGATATCCCATTATCTGGTGTTGTCAGTGATGATACTTTTACATAGCACATAACAAAAAAAAACGCACACAATAAAATACTAAAATAAATTATTATTTTATTATTATATAATATTTTATTAAATAAAATAAATGTTAAATGAATGTAATTCGATAGTGTCAAAATATGATTTTTCCAAAAAAAAATTTTCACCATGGTACTTGTTTCGGCATCAAAAGCACAGTAATAAGAAGGCAGTCTTAGGTGAATTGAGCTATAGATTATTGTGAATTGCATTAGCATTTAGGGTTATAAAAAACTGTTTGTTCCTGTATCTCTATAAGCAAAATAAAAATAGCATTTTACCCTTTTTTATTTTCTTTATCTTTTTTGCATATCCTTCCTTATCCTCTGTATATTTTAAATGGTATAATTTAAAATAAAAAATTATTTTTTAATTATTTAATTCAAAATAAAAGAAATTATATTCTAAATTATATAATTTGAAATATAATTTCTTTTATATTTTAGATTCTATAATCTAAAATTAAAAAAATATACTATAATTTAAAATATAAAAAAATATAATCTGAATTTTATAATTCAGAATACAGTTTTTTTATATTTTAAATTGTATATTTCTATAAAAAATTATATTTTAGATTATATAATCTGAAATATAAATTTTAAAAATATATTTTAATAATTTTAGAATTATGAAAGTAGGAAAAGAAAGATATGGAGATCAAGGAATAAGCTGTCTTTATAAAATTGGCTCCACTAACGGATTACGGATTACTATGTATTGGGCTTGTCAGATGATCCGTCACCAAGATAAAGAAATTGGGTAGTTATTTTTTATACTCCTAAAGTTCCATTTTCCACCAATCTGAAATCCTTTTTACGCTTTAAATTGGTTAATTTGAAAGACACTAATTCTGAATTGTAAAAGTTATATTTGAATTAGTGAATCACAAATATAAAAGTTTGCGGGAAGAATTTTTCTTATGAAAAAATATTTTAAGTAATCGATGTTATTAGAATGATTTTCCCCAAGTTCTTGTTTTTGTCCATTCTCCTCCCTTACAACTACAGTATATTCAAATTAGTTAAATTTAAGTATAATAATATAATATTAATGTTTAATTAAAGTTTAGACAATAGAGATTACTTCAAAATATTCAAATATTAAAATTTGTTAGAGAAGATTTACTACAAAAGTTTTTTAATTTATCTATTAATTATTTATACAAATAAAAATCTCTAAATAAATTTAGTTTATTTATAAATATAGAACCGTAGATAATTATTTATGAATTTCTTTTCACATGTAATATTAATAATTAATATTATTATTTATATTATATTTATTATTATTGTTATTAATAATATGATTATTATTGTTAATATTATTATTGTTACTAATAATAGTAGTAAAAATAGTCGAAATATAATAATAAAGTTTATCTCTAGTGGCTATGAGTCTTATTTTGTTCTTGCATGACCTAAATCTCTCTGTAAATAATGTGTGTGCAAATACTAAAACATAAAATAAAATATGTACCTAAAGTTCTTTATTTTAGTGGAAGTCAAACATTTTTATGATATTATTCTGAATAACACTTTTTAGACTGTTAATAAAGGTGATAGAGTAAATTTCTAGAATATCTTTTTGTGTTTTTCTAAATGTATTTCTCTTTTAGTAAGTATGCTTCATCACTAAAGGAATAAGTCTTCTTAAAATTTGTCTAAATATCTGTAGCAGCATATTCATCTTTAAATTTTACAATATTTGACTATCATTGATTTTCGTGATAGCCCAAATTAGAAACTTGAGGATAGTGGTATTCTTAATCAGGAGAAAGTCAAGAATTTCTTCTCTAGCTATCTCACTTGGGATTGGAGTAAAATCACTTGGACTAATTCTATTCTTCCTACTAAACTTTTGATGTTTTGGAAGTTTCTATATGGGGGTTCACCAACAAATCTGGATACATAGAAAAGAGGTATTTTTCTTTGTTTTGTGTGTCCTCTATATAGTTTGCAAGTCAAAGGATATCGATAATCTATTTTTTTTAATTATTCTACTATTTCCAAAGTCAGTGATTCTAAATTATAAAAGTTATATTTGGATTAGTCAACCATGAAGGTAAAAAAGACAACATAAGATACCTGAAAATTACTCAAATATTAAGATTCACTGAAAACAAATTTAATTTACCTATTAATTATTATATACAAATAAAAAATTATAGATAAATTTTGCTTACTTGTAGATATAGATATATAGATAATTAATAATAATAATAATAATAGTAGTCAAAATATAATTATAAAGTTTGTCTGGTGTAGTGGTTATCAGCCTCATTAATAATAATAGTGAAAGTATAATCATAAAATTAATAATAATAGTGAAAGTATAATCATAAAATTTATCTAGTGTAGTGGTTAAGACTGTTATTTTGGACAAACACCCAGGTTTGAATCCTTATTTGGAACTCAGGTTTGGTTTTAATGAACAACAACTAGAGAGAAGAATGCAACAACTAGTCTTCCTCTCCTCTCCTCTCAATTACTATATATTTAATAATATTCTTTAATTATCCTTTTAACAAAGACAATTGATGAAGAAAATGAGCTAGTACTAGGCATTATAATTTCTTCTTGTAACATATCACCAACCATCTTCTCAATTTCTTCTTTTTTACAAATTATAATCATATCTTATGTATTTAAGTATATAAAAGATATATAATAAACTAAATAATGAAAATATATAATACAAATTATGTTTGAATGACAATTATTTTTTAAATTATATATTTTTAAACAAATGCACTTTTAATTCATATTTTCTACAAATTATGGAAATTATAAAAAAGTAATTTTATCTAAATTATACAAAATATATTTTATTTATATAAATTCTCTTTATTAAAAAAGTATATAATATTTTAAAATTATAATTAATATCTTAAAAATATTTAAATTATTATTAATCTATTTTAATTCTAATAAATAATATAATTTAAAGTTATGTGTCACAATAATTATAAATATAAATAAAAAATAAAAATTAGTATATATAATTATATAAGTTAATATTAAAATTTATAAAACTGTATTTTATTATGTAGCTATTTTGTTGGACGTGAATGATTTACTCTCAACATTTTACTCTTGAAAGTTTACTTTTACTCGTTTAATATTGTCATGGCTTATTTCAAATGTTTTGATAATGATAAATAATATCAATTTTTGAATGACTAATATTTTCATCTAAAGGTTTGATTAGAATGAAGATGATTTGCTAATGTGATTATTAACAAGACGATATAGTATTTCGAAGATGCACAAAAATAAATAATCGTGCTACAACACACAAAAGTGAATTCATTTTGAATTAGTTATTAGATTATTTAATGCTTATGGGATTGAATCACGTCTCCTTATGTTTCTCCCGTAACAATACACTCAACTCTCAACTTGCAACCATTAAAGAATATGCATGTGAATGCTAAATTTGATGATATTAGTACAAGAAATTGATTGTCCATAAGAAAGAAAGTTGTTCAAACACGATAATGTGAATGCAGAGAAAAAGATGTTCAGTATAAAGATTACCAACTATTATTATAATAATAATTTATCATTATTATTATCATTATTGTTATTATTATCTTAATTAATATTAATATTAATATTTATTAATAATAATAATTAAAATAATAATAGTAATAATAATAATATAATTATTGTCATCAAATAATTTTATTAATAAATTTGATTGGTTCGGTGAATTGAACTTAAGTTATCTATTAATAAAATCTATTGATAACGAATACATGCATATTTGTAATAATTTCAAAAGTTGATCGTTAAGTTATCTATTAATAAAATCTATTGATAACGATTCATGGATAGATGCATATTTGTCAATAATTTCAAAAATTTGTATAGTGGTTGATTAAAAATACATTTAAACCAAACATAATAAATATATGTGATTTTGTTTAGCTTGGTGGTATGGAATCTCTAAATCCAAGATGTAAAATGAAAGCTAAAAACGTCTATGATAATGGGTTGTAGAATAGTTCCAATGAAGTTTGAAAGAAGAGTTTTTGGATGAACATTATCTTCAAAAGTTTGCGGAATACTCAAAAACGAAAACAATTAAAGCAAATACAAGAAAAATAATAATGCTAGGAATTAGAAAAACATCTTGCGCCACCCGAAATCATGAGATAAATAAGATAGTGATTCATTACTTGTGACTTAACTCATAAGATAAAAATCAATGTTAGGAATTGGTAAGAAATTTGCACCACTCAAATCCAAAAGATAAGTAATATGGTGAATCACTACTTGTGACCTAACTCACAAGATAAGAAACCCCCAAATAAAAACTCTTCACTTCTTTTTAATGAATCTCTAATGTGCTACCTAATAATAAAAGTCACTCTAGAATAAAAAAGAAATATCACTTTGAGATATGATATAGTCATCATTCCAAATATCTCAAAATAAATATAATAGGTGTTTTAATGAAAAAATAAATATAATAGATGTTTTAATGTAGAATTCATGATGAAAGAAAAATAGACAAATCTATTCCTTTTTTATTTTTATGTCACATCACTTTATTTAAAAGAAAAAGAATATCAAACTAAACTAAACCAATTTGTACGGTTTGATTTTGAACATTTTTAATTTCATACTTTTAAGGATTTCTGGTATGCTAAAATCAATGACTAAGAATGGAATGAAGCGAGAGTGAATACAATGTCAAAAGTCAATCAAGATAATGGAGTTGATGATACCACTGGCAAACAAAGAGAGCTGACAATGTCAACTCTATAGAAAGATTTGCATTGAAATAAATAACTTATAATAATAATAATAAAAATAATTGAAATAAAAAAACTTAATATTATAATAATAATAATATATTAAGTGTATATTGTAATTCGATTTGGTTTCGACTCGATTTGAAAATTCGAATAGTAAATTGAGTTGAACCTCTCAATTTTTAGAATTTTTTTAAATATTTTGGTTTTTTTCTTTACATTATTTGGATTGATTTTCAATTTTTTTTATCAGTTCTATCATTAACTCCCTTGTTTTAATATTTTGGAAACCAAGACATTTACTTCTTTTAGAATCCACTAATAAAAGTGTATCTTTAGGTGAAATTAATAAAACTCCATTAAAATTTTCATTTATACATACAGAATTCCACACGATCAAACATATATACCTTAATGGATTTGGACCATCACATTCTGCTTTCGTTGTCCATTCCGACTTGGGTGTTAAGATCCTGTGGTGTGTCATTGAAGGAAGTTCTCATTATCAATTATTATTTTTAAATTATCAAAAAATGTAAAGTATAAATGAAAGATTAAAAGTATGAGTGCTTATAACAATTTTCTTAAAACAAATGTCATAAAAATTTAGTACGAATTGTTTAAAACTTTTAAAAATAAAATAAAAATTCTAATATCAATAAGAACTAGCACACGAGTTGCTCTAAGGTAACAGTTTACAAGTACGTCTAAACTTGAGATGCTTTGCCCGGATACCAGTTAAAGAAAAAAAAAAACTATGGTTGGAATTTTGAATAGAGGAAGATCTAGTAGCAGTTTGGTTTATCTTAGAAATTTAGGTACATGACTAGGGTATGTGCACAGACTTAATTTATTGATCTTTCACAAATTTCATACTGCAGAAGTGAAGACATTATTTTGTGATGAGACACAATGATGATAACTGGGGCCATTCTCTTTATGGCGGAGGCGGAGAAAACTGTAGGTAAAACTTTAAGATGTGGAAAGGTGAAGTCCCAAGCTTATACAAGTAGGGTCAAAGGTTTTGTTATGATATTCTCACTAACTCAAAAACTTACCATGCCTAAATAAATGGAGAAGTCGCAATGATACGATTATAATATAAGTATTTTTTATGCAGTGTTAACATCTTAAGAGTGATTAGTTAATTCAGTTTATAACAGTTCTTAATTGTACAATTCATGCTTACCCAAAGAAAAAACTAATGTCACATACAATAACTTTGCTCTACTTCGGGATAGTGAAAGGGTTTTTTAGTTTTTATTAGTTTCATTTTCTTTAGTTGTTAAAGATGGTGAAGCACAAACCAACTTTGGAGAAGCACAAACCAACTTTCATGTCATCTAAAGATTCTTTTTATCCAACCTGATCCTAAAGGTACCATTTTACTTTCAATAACCAATCCAAAAACCAATCCAAGTGCCCTGAATTTTCAAATAGCATATATGCCTGAGGAGAAGGAAGTCATGATGGTAATACTGTCCCAAAGAAAAGTAGATCATACAAAACTTATCTGATTCAGCACACACAATCATTGGCTGTTGCTATAGAAATTTGAATAAGAATATATTGACAAAATTTAGTGAGATTTAGAAAGGGTATTAGGGTCTCTCTCTGATTAGATGAATCCAAAAGACCAGTGTGATCATATCATCATTATATTTGGTGGGAAATTACTGTTTACTTTTGTAGGGACAGTACATGTGATGGATTTGGTCTCAGATGTAGACTAACAAAATTAGTCAGACCCACAAAATTAATTGACTGATGTAATGTTCTTACTTGTGGACAACGTGGACACGCCTTGCTGAATGCTAGTGAGTTTCTTCGAGAGAATATTTTGTAGTACTAATTATAAGACCCACTTCATTATTTCATGATTGTGCAGTACAATGTTGTTGTTGTCAAGGGTAAGACCACAATTTCTGGTGATTCAGCAAATAGTTCACGAACTATTGAAGTTGATCTCCATTGCATCACAACTGATAGATCAATATCTGTCTAGATCCAGTTAAAATAATTTCTCTTGTGCAAACAAGTGGTGGATGAATAACTGATCTTGACAAAGGCTAAAAACAGATTCTGTGGTATCACAGACACAACAAAGATTTTCCACTATCTAATTGATAGATTTCACGAGTATGTAAGCTAAAATAATTCAGAAGAACGTGTTCGCTTAGAGACATGAGCATGGATCATAATAAGTGGCAGGTTCTTTGCATCAATAGGTAGACCACACATATCTATTGTGGCAGCACATAAATGTGTCATTTGAGCCTTAAGGAAATTATTGTGTTCAAAGAGGGGAGAAGGGGTGAAAAATCATTCAACTAAAAATGTTCTCATTGTGGGATAGCTTAACAAGATTCATGAACAGTAATAATCCTAGAAAACTAATAACCAAAAAGCAAGATCTCAGATGCAACATAATTAATTAACTTGATATTTGGCATCTATATATGGCTATTGAAAGTTAGTTTATGTTCAGCAAGTTAGTTGAGATATTGTTAGTTCCTCATTTTATTTTCATATAACTACTTATAAATTTTCTCTATATAGATTCAATAATAAATGGAGGGCTAGTCTCACTACAAGTAATGGGTGTTGGAGATATTCAAGAAGCTCCTTAAGAAGTGTCCTACCGTGCCCTACCAAACTCTTGCAGTTGAAAACGTAAATGGACTAAGAAAGGCAACCAGAACATACCCTCACCTCATGATTGGTGAAGTGAATATCAAGTATAACTTCAACTTCTGACTAACCAGAAATGATTACAACAAAGGACAAAATGAAGCAGATAATAGTCTGGGAGAGCAAAACATTATGAGGAATCGCCAAGGAGACAGGATCTAAGTGTTATCTTCAACTTTTGTAAGAACGACAAAAGTGCATTCATAGGAGAATCAAAAGGGTCCAACATGGAAAACCTTGCATCATCCTATGCTATAGAAAGAAATTAATGTATTTTTTTTATTGCATTTGTTTTTTGCTCAATGGAATCAACCATTGACACCCTCACCTGCAATTCATGTTTATGTATAAATTAGTTTCTGAAACTCAAATGTTTCTTAGCTGAGTTTCATGAAATTTGCATTCCCATGTGCTATATGAGTGCATGCAGTAACACATGCAAATTGATGTAGTCAAGGCTATGGTATATATGCCTTTTTGTTAGAAGTAGCATATTTTCTGTATGTTCTTTAGAATGTTAGCATTAAAAACAAGCAAACAAAAGATCTAACTACCACTTTAAATGCAGAACCTTCTTCATTGACCAAATATTCCATCCATTTAATTGGAGCTTTTTCTTTATGCTTTTGCGGCCATTTTAGGACCAGACTATATAGATGCCCGGTCTTTTCCATCTATCTCTCTTAGAAGTCTCAATATTCTCAGTTTCTTGCACTGCAATAATTCTCAGATGTCTTAATTTTTCCACCATTTATTGCTTGATACACTTTTCCATAATCACTCCTGTTAAATCAACAATCCACGAGAACAATAATAACAATTTTATAATCCATTTAACATAGTGACATAGAAAAAAATATATTTTAATAAGTTAGACACTTAATTATGAATCTATTTCAAAATGTATGTAACTAGTTTTCTCTATTTTGAGATATGGTTTGTTGATAAGTATTTTTGAACTTATTTAAGTGGAAAACTTGGAATCTCATATGTTCACGTTTAATGTCATTTTAAAAAAATATAGTTATAAGGTTATGTAAAAGAACATGTATTTTCATTTGAAATCCAACAAGGTCAAAGTAAAAGTACTTTTAAAAAATTATAAAACTCTATTAAGATGTATGACAGGCATATCCAGGTGATTTGATTTCCTCTGTTTTGATATATAGTTTGTTGATAATTACTTTTAAAGCAAGAACCTCATATGTTATATTTCTCACATTTTGAAAAACTACATTTTTAGAATGTTATGAAAAGTAAAAGTCTTTTAAGTGGTTTTCTCTGTTTTTTTATAGGTATGAACATAACATGTACTTAAGTAAAAAAACACTTATTTTTTTTACCATGTAACAGTGTCAAATGAATATAATGATACGTAAATATGTCAATATATCACTGTCCTAAAAAGTATAGGATGTGAACCTTGAATTTGTATTTTTTTAAACTTTTTGGTTGATTAATATAACTTTCCAAAATTTTGTTTTTAACGCATTAAAAAAATTGAATTTAAATACACTCAAAATGTAGCAAGTGAAAATCAAACCTAACCTTCTATAAAACTATAGAACTTTTAAGGAACATCAAACAAACTTCGTAATCATATTATTTTATTATCATTATTATTATTTTACAATTATGATTTTTATAATTAATAATAATATTAATAATATTAATAATATTTATAATTATAATAATAATATTATTATCAATAATAATAACAATAATATTTAAAATAATATTAATAATATAAATCTGTATATAAAAATTTATATGTAAGAATTTTATTGTATTCTTATAATAATGATATTAATAGTGATAATAATTTTAATAATATTCAAATTAATAAAAATATTAATAATAATATTATTATTATTAGTTGTAATAATGTTTATGATAATATTTATAATAACATTAATATAATATACAAATATATGTAAAAATCAGCTAGTAATATTGATTTTATTGTCGGATTTAGGTCTTTATATAAAATTTTATATGTAATGTTAATTTTATAAAATTTATATATAGTATTTGTGGATAAATCACAATTTTTTTAATAACATTTGACAAAATATTATAATACAAAATCTCAAATTATTTAAACTTTAAAATATACAAAGAAGTAAAATATAAAAGAGAAGATAAAAGTTACTGAAATTTTTATAGAGTCTGTTTATGTGAATTTACATCCAGTTTCAATCACTACTTTCTTAATGAGATTGTTCCAATATCCTAAAATTCATATTATAAACTTACTTCATATGCAGGCTTATTAAGAAATAAATTACAAAACTTTGTAAAACTTATTGCATGAAATACCAAAGTTAGGATTACTGAAAAACAAATTAAAAATAAAACATATATAAAGAGAAATATATGATGAATATTTCAAAAAGAATGACAACAAGATATTATATAAGAATTTTACTAAATATCTACAAGTAGAAACTCTTTTTTTGAAAGATTTCTTTCTAAGAAATTTTTTTTAATCCGCATTAAAGAATGAAGGATTGAATAAGAGAAATAAGGTTTCCCAACCTCTTACATCAAAATATAGATCCAATGTTGATCTACCCACAGTATAAACAAAGCATTGTTTTACAAAAAAAAAATATATTTAGATATAGTTTAAAAAAGGTTAAAATAGTCAATATCATTACAAAAAGTCTTGGTTTACAGGTTCGTACAAAACTGTTCGACATTTTTACTTCCCAAACATCACAATTGCTTATGTGGTTTTATCATTCTTGACTCCTGCAATTGCACCAACAACAACAACAAAAACATATATTCAACTACAACAAAGCATCATTGTTCCCACATATATGTTTATGCAAATATTTTTCATATGACTATCAACTATTTTTCACATCTTAGCATATCATTTTCAGGCATTCTCCACACACATCTCCCTCTCTTATCCAAACTAGCTAAAGTGAATCCTAAGAAATGCTATTTGGACATATTGGTGCACAAATTGTATTCCTAGCCATGTTTCACACATATTCTAGATTTTGTCCATAATTGAACATGTAAAAAATAAGTGACTTACATTACAAATAGCACACAATGCATTTTCGACTTGAATTTCTAATTTAATTAATTTGTCTCTAGTTGGTAACCTATTCAAAATTACTCTTAAGGCACATATATGAGAGGCAGGGACTGCTTTGACTGACCACAGGTTAAAAAATACTTCCTCCTCTTCTCCTAAGGCTTCTCCCATTATCCTAACATATGCATCTTAGACAGTGTATTCTAAGCTTTTCTTTCCTTTCCACACCCACCCGTCATTAAGACTACCTTTAGGCCCAGTTTGCTGGATAGTATTATAGAAGACCTCTACCATAGGTATTTCCCACTCAAACCAAGTTCTTCGCCACTCCAAATTCCAATTCCACACTTGACCAAACCACTCTCCTACTTCTTCTAATCTTAGACCCTTTTGCTTAGAATTAGCATAGATTCTAGCAAACTCGTCTTTAAGTGGCTTATTCCTTACCCAACAGTCATCCTAAAATAATATATTATTACCTCTTCCAACTTTCCAAATAATAGTCTTATTAAACCAATTTCGTTCATGATTATTACCACAAATACTTCTGAGATCCCTCTACCATCTAGACTCTTGCTTATTAGAGCTTTCTTGATCTAAACTTCTCCAAGACCCATATTTTGATTCTATAATTTCCTTCCACAACCCTTCCTCCTGACTATTAGAATATTATTATTATGGAAACAAATCAAATGAGTAGAATATCAGAGATAATCAAGAGAATATCGGTAAGAATATCAGAGAGATAATCAAGGGAGTATCAAATAAACAAATTAGTAGAATATCAAAGATAATCAAGGGAGTATCAGAGAATATCAGTAGAATATTAGAGAATATCAAATGTATTTATTTAGAATAATTTCCATATTTATTTTCCTAGAATTTTGTATTAAGTGAGCTATTGTAAACAAAGAGATATACATTCAATAAAAAAACCTTCTTCCATATTATCATATTCTTTGTTCTTTCTTGTTCATAGTTATCATATCCTTGTCCAACCTTTCTTAACCCTCGATACCATCGTAAGATGGTATCAGAGCGGTGTTAGATCCTGGAAACTTAAAAACCAACATAATTGTTCCATTACTCCTCACATCCAAAAAACCAAAAATGTAATTTTCAAATGATGAAATTGGCAACAACATGAATCAAAACCAGAATAACTTCTCAACCATTACTGATGAGCTAACTTTACAAATTACAAATATACTTCGTAATGGCCTAGGGATTCAGCAAATAAAATCCAATCTTGACAATTTGTCAATTGGTTTCAAATTAAATGGAGACAATTATCCATTGTGGGCAACAATCATGAAGAAAGCTATCGGTGACAGAGGAAATAAAACTCATCTGACAGGTATACCTCCGGCACCAGAAAAGATATAACTAACATATGAAAAATGGGAACATGCAGACCAAATTGTCTTCACCTAGATAATTCAGAATATTGAGATTAGTTTGATAAACAATGTTTCCCAATTCCCAACCGCCAAGGCTTTGTGGGAGGGATTGGCTACTACCTATGGAAGCAGCACAGACCCGATGCAAATCTATGATTTACACCGAAAAGCAAACACACAGAAACAGGAAAATGATACCTTAGAGGATTTCTGGAACAAATTACAAGCTATATGGATGACGATTGACAGAAAGCAACCGAACCCTATGAAATGCTCAGATGATATTGCAACCTTCAACAAAATTAAACAAGAACAGAGACTATATCAGTTCCTAACAAGGATAGATGAAAAATTTGAAGTCATCAGAAGAGATCTTTTGATGCAAGAGAAGACCCCTTCAGTAGAGTCTGCCTGTGCTGCTGTCCGAAGGGAGGCGGCCCGACTCCAAATTCTAAAGCTTACCACCAGTAGCAAAGAAAACACATCATTAGGGGAGGCCAGAATCGGCTTATCAGCAAGAAATAGACTATCGGAACAGGGACAGGGATGAAGTTGACCAGAAACTGCCGGACGGCGTCTATCACAACAAGACAAGGAAGACAAAAGTCACCTCCACTATACTCATTGCGGAATAAAGAAACACACCAAGGAGACTTGCTTCAAAATCGTGGGTTATCCCGAATGGTGGGAAGATTTTAAACAAAAAAATCGCAAGATTGTCACCGTCGTGGGCATCCCGCAAACCACTAGTAACTACAATGGTGACACCAGAAGAGAGGAAGAAGCAAAACCGCAAGTCATTTATGGAAGAGCCGCAGTCACTCATGAAGGTAAAAGAACATAGGAGGATACCAGCCCAGGAAAATCTGATCAGTGGATTTTTTATTGTGGGGCAACTGACACCATGACCCATGATCTTTATGATTTTATCAATCTCTCCACACCTGTTAAAACTCATATTGAGACAGCCAATGGAGAATTAGTTGCGGGGTCCAATGAGAGGGCTCAATTGTTTTTTCAAAAGAATTAAAATTAGAAAATTGTCTCTATGTTCCTGCACTATCATCAAAATTACTTTCTATAAGCCAAGTTACAAAGGAGTTGAATTGTGTGGTTCTCATGTTTCCTACATTTTGTCTTTTACAGGACATTCTTACGAAGGAGATCATTGGACGTGGTACTGAACGTGGAGGTCTTTACTATGTTGATGAAGTTGCTCACAAGGGACATGCCATGCTTGCTCACGGAACGGTTGCAAAGCAACTCTGGTTATGACATAGACGTTTGAGTCATCCTTCATTTGGGTACCTTAAGATTTTATTTCGTAGTTTATTTACTAGTAAGACTGAGCCCATCAAATGTGAAACTTGTATACAAGCAAAGAATCATAGAGTTAGTTTTCCTTCCAACAACAGTAGAGTCAATTATGCTTTTTCTACCTTTTATCTTTTACAGGACATTCTTACGAAGGAGATCATTGGACGTGGTATTGAATGTGGAGGTCTTTACTATGTTAGTGAGGTTGCTCACAAGGGACATGTCATGCTTACTCACAGAACGGTTACAAGGCACCTCTGGTTATGGCATAGACGTTTGGGTCATCCTTCATTTGGGTACCTTAAGATTTTATTTCCTAATTTATTTACTAGTAACAATGAGCCCATCAAATGTGAAACTTGTATACAGGTAAAGAATCATAGAGTTACTTTTCCTTCCAACAACAATAGAGTCAATTCTGCTTTTTCATTAGTACATTATGATGTGTGGGGTCCAGCTCCTAATTCTCATAATAATCAATTTCAATATTTTTTGTTATTTGTGGATGATTTCTCTCGCATGACGTAAGTGTATTTTCTTAAACACAAATTTGAAGTACCCGATAAGTTCTATACATTCTATCAAATGATTCACACTTAGTTTGACAAGAAAATTCAAGTACTTAGATCAAATAATGGTGGAGAATTTGTTAACAAATCAATGCAAGAGTTTTTCAGAGAAAATGGTTTAATTCATCAAACTTCCTGTCCAAACACACCCCAACAGAATGGTGTAGTAGAATGGAAAAATCGTAAACTATTAGAGATGACTCGGGCCATGATTTTTGATGCACAGGTTCCAACACGGTTTTGGCCCGAAGTTGTTGCTACCTCGACTTATCTTTTGAACAGGTTACCCTCCCAGACCCTTAACCACTCAGACTAATATCCCTCATGTCCAAATGTTACCATCACGAATTTTTGGGTGCTCTGTGTTTGTTCATATTCCCAAAGCTAACAGAACCAAATTTGATCCATGTGCTGAGAAATGTATCTTTGTTGGATATGCTACACATCAAAAGGGGTTTCGATGTTACAACCCAATCACTCACCGTGTATATGTGACTATGGATTGTGGCCTTTTAGAATTAGAATATTTTTTTAGTAGCCAACTTGATGTTCAGGGGGAGAAAACTTGAAAACCACCAAGTTGGTTAAGTAACCTTAGTTGCCAAGAAACTGTTCCAAAAGAGCAAGTAGATAGAGCCAACAAGCATGTCTCTGTCAACGTAGGAGGGACCAACACAACCAATGAGGATCCTTCTGAGAATGTCCAACAAGAGGTAAGTGATATTCACTCTACCGAGTTGTCTCCTGTTATGAATGAAGTCATTAATAATGACAGGTTAGCATCAGAACCAAAGCCTTTCACACTTCTTACTGAGTTGTCTCCTGTTATGAATGAAGTTACTAACAGTGACAGGTTAGCATCAGAACCAGAGCCTTTCACACTTCTACCAAGAAGAAACAGAGGGGTACCACCTGATCGATATTCTCCTGAACATGTTTCTCGGAATTCCAGGTATCCTATAAAGATAACCGGAGAAGGAGTGACATACATTGCAAGAGCTTTTCTTATTCCCAAAATAGTTCATGAAGCCAGTAAGAAGGACGAATGGCAAGAAGCTATGAAAATAAAGAATCTTGTACAACATGACAAAACCTAGCATGTTGAAGTGGACAGACACTCCATCAAAGAGAAGATTGAGGATAGCAGTATTGAGCTTCCGTTTGTAAAGTCAGAAGACCAGTTGGCAGACATTTTCACCAAAGCTATTACAGGCAAAACATTTACTCGTGTCCTCAGCAAGCTAAGCATTGGTGATCTCACTGCTCATCTTGAGAGGGAGTTTTAAAATATTATTATTATGGAAACAAATCAAATCAGTAGAATATCGGAAATAATCAAGAGAATATCAGAGAGATAATCAAGAGAGTATCAAATAAACAAATCAATAAAATATCAAAGATAATCAAGGGAGTATCAGAGAATATCAGTAGAATATTAGAGAATATAAAATGTATTTATTTAGAATAATTTCCATATTTAGTTTCCTAGAATTTTATGTTAAGTGAGCTATTGTAAACAAAGAGATATACATTCAATAAAAAAACCTTCTTCCATGTTGTCATATTCTTTGTTCTTTCTTGTTCATAGTTATCATTTCCTTGTCCAACCTTTCTTAACCCTCGATACCATCGCAAGACTGACTAGCAAGCCTCCATTTCCACTTACCTAAAGCTAAGAATATCTTTTATGCCTAGACCCCTACATAACCTACTCTTGCAAATTATTGCCCATCTAACCCATATATGTTTTTTTCTAACAACTTCTCATCCCCACAAGAACTGTCGCTGAATTTTTATCATCTCTTTATTGACAGATTTGGGAACCTTAAAAATTGATAGAAAGAAGATAAACATTGACGAGAGTGCAGATTTCATCAAAGTAACCCTCCCAGACATATACATAAGTCTTCCTTTCCACCTGGATAGCTTCTTTTTTACCTTGTCTAGCAGTCCTTTCCGAAAAGAAACTCTTTTATGATTTCCACCAATACGAACTCTTAAATAAACAAACGGGAATGACATAATCTTACAATTCAGCATAACCGCAAACCTCTCTAAGCTCACTTGATCAACCCCTACACCTCTTATAGAGTTCTTCGCTAAATTGACCCTAAGGCCTGATGCTAACTCAAAACACCTCAGAATGCTGTTAATAGTTATAATACTTTTGGTGTTACTTTTGTAAATGAACGTTGTATCATCTGTAAACTATAGCATGCTAACTCCTACAACTTTTCTTCCTATTTTTAAGTCCCTCTAACGGTTCATTTTTTTCTGCTTCCCTCATTGCACCTGATAAACCTTCTGCCACAATAAGAAAAAGAAACAGTGTCGGTGGATCTTCTTTCCTAAGTCCTTTTTGAGGTTTGAACTCAGATGTTGGACTACCATTTATGAAAACGGACACTGTAGACGACTCAAGGCAACTCCTCATCCATTTAATCCATTTTGCACCAAACCCTAACCTTCCCAACATATAAAATAGGTACTTCCAATTAACCGAGTCATACTTTTTCAAAGTAAACTTTAAAAACTATGCATGATTTACTGTTCTTTCTAACTTAATCTAGGACTTCATTTACAACAATCACACTTTTCAACAATCTTCTATTTTCCAAAAAAACAGATTACTTATAGTCCAAAATCTGATTTAGTACCTTTTCATACAATTTTTGCTAAGACTTTATAAATGATTTTATAGAAACTGTCCATACAAGAGATATCGGTATGTACTTTCCAAGATATTATTCTTAGAGCGTTCTTGAAAGTGAGATAATGTGATTGTAATTGTTTTAGACTTGTTAACTTCAATTTTTTTTAAAAAAAATTATTATGTAAATGGATATATAATTATCTAACTTATTGTATTTAATGATAATTAGTTATACTGTTTATACTTGAACTTGAAAATTCAATGTGAACAATGTAATCTATAATTTTAGTAAATAATCAATTATAACTGAATATTATATTTTAACTAATAAGCTCCAAATTAATTATTCGAAAAAACAACATAATATACAAAAATAAGATATTCAATTATATTTTAACATAGTTAATTAATATGTTTTAAAACTCTTGCTTTCAGTTTTCTCAAAGGTAATAAAATGAATATAACTCGCACTAACCAAGAAAAAAGTTAAATTAATGCATTATTCCCATTAACTCACACATGAAAGTAAAACATATACATAAGAGTTTCAAGGTGCATCACCAAAATCAAACAATATTTTAAAAAGTTTTTTAAGTTTTTAAGTAATTGATCAACATCTTTTACCTTTTAATGATGACCAACACTTTAAATCCAGAAAATTTTAAAGTGATAAGATTTGTAATACCTACAATGAAAAAAAAATTAAAATAAAATACTTACATATGGTTATAAGATATTCACATTGTGATCATTATATAAACAAATATATACAAGTAAAAATCACAATATTATATATATATATATATATATATATATATATATATATATAAAATAAGTCTATTCAATACTTCAATAAGTCAAAAATATCATTTGATCATATGCAAATAAAATTCATAACCAATCTCAACAATAACTTTACAACTATTCACTCAACAATTTCATAAGCCAAAATTCAAATACTTCCAAATCATAGTCAGTGTGCTTAATAAGTTGGTTGTTTATCAAATAAAACACTAAACTTTTTTAACTAGTTGAACTTGTTAAACCTTAGAACATTTTTAAGAAAAGTCACAAGTAAACAAAATAAAGAAACTTTAAAAGAAAAGATAATTAATCTAAAGCAAATTTTGATTGATGAAAATTGATCTTTCCTCGTCTATTATCCCATTAAAAAAAGTTTTAATGAAAGTATAAGAAATAATTTCAAAAATACATAGAGAAGATAGATAAAAGAAAAAGACTTGAGAAAAAGAAAAAAGACTCAAACATTTTCTCCTGTTTGACATATAAAAGAAAAATAGAAAAAAATTATATTCTTATTAGTGTATTACCTTCATTAATGGAGGATTAAAAATTCATACAACCAAATAAAAACAAGAAAATAAGAGAAAATATATGATAATTGGACAATTTTATCACCCTACCTTCCCTAATTTAGATCTTCCTCCAATAAGAGAATTGTAAAGATGCCTTTGGATGCTCAAAATTTTTTCATCAATATTTTATAAGTGCATATCATATTGTTGTTAGTTGGAAGTCCATCCTTCTAAGCCCACTAACAACTTTATTAAGATAATCATTTATGGTGAATATATTTATTTATGTAAAGGTGGCTCTCTATTTTCTCAAGTGAGATACAAAAAGGAGATATTCAAAACCCTAAACACAAAAAGGAAAAGTAGTAAATTTGGGTCAAAGTATAACAATCTCCACCTTGATCCGAATTGTACAACTAGAAAATAAATAGAAATCAACTAGAACAAACTCAAAAACAAACTAACAACAGATTGAAATTGTCTTTGAGCAAAACTTGAACTTTGCAATGGGAAGAGGCTTCGTGAGCATATCGGCCGGATTCTCTTCGCTGTTCATCTTCTTTACAAGCACATTACCTTCATAAATCACATCACGCACAAAGTGATACCGTATATCAATATGCTTAGTCCTCTCATGGAATATCCGGTCATTTGTCAAATGAACGACACTTTGGCTGTCACAAAATACCATGATAGGATCACCAAGAGAAGCAATCTCACCAAGAAATGCCTTGAGCCAAATAGCCTCTGTGATTGCCATGTACTCTGCTTCCGTGCTAGAGAGTGCAACAGTGGATTGAAGTGTTGACTTCCAACTAATTGCACACCCTCCAAAGGTAAAAACATAACCCGTCAAAGATCTCATCTTATCTAAATCACCACCAAAATCCGAATCCACATAACCTGTTAGTATCTCATTTCCTCCAAACTCCAAATAAGCATTAATGGTACCTTTCAATTAGCGAAATATTCATTTTACCGCTTCCCAATGTCCTCTTCCAGGACAAGCAAGGTACCTACTCACCACACTAACGACTTGAGCTATGTCGGATCTAGTACACACCATCAAGTACATAAGACTCCCAATTGCACTTGAGTATGGAACATTTTTCATATACTTCTTCTCATGTTCGGACTTAGGACTCAAAGTAGCCAAAAGCTTGAAATGTGTTGCAAGAGGGGTGGAAACAATCTTAGCTTTCTCCATGCCAAAATGACGGATTACCTTTCCTGCAAACTCCTTTTGTGAGAGAAAGAATTTTCGATTGGGTCGGTCCCTTGATATTCCCATGCCAAGGATTCTTTTGGTAGCCCCTAAATATTTCATCTCAAATGCTGAACCAAGTTGCTCTTTCAATCTTACAATTGCTTCCATATTGGAAGCAGCAATCAACATATCATCAACATAGAGCAACAAGTAGATAAATTCTCCACTACTCAACTTCTTGAAGTAGACACAACTATCATAATTAGAGCGAGATAAATTTATATTAACAATGAATGAGTCAAATTTCTTGTACCATTGCCGAGGTGATTGCTTGAGGCCATAGAGTTATTTCTTCAACAAACATACATGATTCTCCTTTCCCACAACTTCAAAACCCTCTGGTTGCTTCATGTAAATTTGCTCTTCTAAATCACCATGTAAGAAAGCAGTTTTCACATCCAACTGCTCTAAC
>Ga0099824_1000211_pt1 | contig 57384 bp, 39 predicted proteins | sample SiratrowhiteBW_FD_76837 | JGI IMG/M metagenome (GOLD analysis project Ga0099824, IMG submission 76837) | Root nodule microbial communities of legume samples collected from California, USA - Siratro white BW | ecosystem: Host-associated > Plants > Roots > Nodule | place: USA: California... | reverse complement strand
TATATATATATATATATATATATTATTCTTATTTATTATTTTGGTTAGGATTTGTGAAGTGTGTTTAAATTCTGACGAATTTTGACCCTCAATTTGTTTAAAAAAAAAATAAAATTATGCAGTTATACAGAACGAGTGATGCACACAAGTGCAAGATGGATGTAAAAATTAAAATATAAAAAAATTAGATTCATAAATAGTTTATTTTGGGTGAAGTTTTTTTTTCTTTTACTAGTTATATATACCAATTAGAACTTAGAACAATCTAAGTTATGACTGTTGAAATAAATTGATTAAGATAATAATTTTATCACATAAACAGTGAATTCAATAATATGTTTTATAACTGTAAGATTTTTAAACCTTTTTTATTTATATATTTATCTTTTTGTAATAATTATATTTATGTATTATGATGTACAAAATGGAAAACAAGATAACATTGTTTTAAATATTTTATTAAACAATATTATTATATATTGTAGTTTCTATATTAAATAGCAATCAAAAGTAACAAAGTAATTAATTATATATATCAAATTTTAAGCCAGTCAAAAATTATAGTTAATAACAAACTTTCATGTTTTAAGGAAATCATTATAATGGACAGCAAAAGATAATTATTATAAATAAATTTTTCCAAACATGAAGTATGCAATAAGATAACCTGTAGATTTTTTTTTTATTATTATACATAAATTAATTATTATAAAATCTAAGCATTATCATATATTTAATAGGTTTGAAGGATTTAATAATCAGCAAAAGATAATTATTACAAATACAATTTTACATATAAGATAGGAAATCATTATAATGGACAGCAAAAGATAATTATTATAAATAAATTTTTCCAAACATGAAGTATGCAATAAGATAACCTGTAGATTTTTTTTTATTATTATTATACATAAATTAATTATTATAAAATCTAAGCATTATCATATATTTAATAGGTTTGAAGGATTTAATAATCAGCAAAAGATAATTATTACAAATACAATTTTACATATAAGATAGTTTGTGTAAGATCAAACTCTTTTACTGTAAATAAATACATGAAGTATTTTTTTAATATGTATTTTAATAAAAATATTTTTTTTCTTAATTGGGTAAAGAAAATTTTGTTTACTATTTTATTTGAATGGTTCCTTCTTGGCAAGCTTCAAAAATCACTTACTTCTTCTTTTTGTTTGTATCAAGGGTCTGCCTCCCGGAATGGGTATTGGTGATAAAAAAAATTGCATGTTTAATATATTATTTTACATGTTTAGTATGTAATCTGTAATCTCAAGATAAAAAAAAATGGTTACAATTTTATTATTACACAAGAGAAGCTGCAATACCATACCAAACATAGTTCCAATGCTCTTAATCAAGACACTAAAGCACACCTCAATTCTGTGTTGACAAACAGAATGGGAAGAAAAATCCAATACCAAATCCTACCAATTACTCAATATTGATCCTAACAACTTTCTTTGTTCTTCCCCCTGAATTGTTTCCTGCCTCATAGTTGGATGGAAACTCTCTCTCTCTTCTAGATGGCTCCAAATATGCTAGTGGCCAATGCTTGCCATGGCTAGAATCTACAACATTGTCATGCTCTAAAATTCAGAACTTATTAAGTATATAAATCATGTTAGAAATCAGATGTGATGAAACAATGATTCTACATATGTAGCAAAAAGATTTATCTGTAATCATCAAGATTAATGTTCAGCCACAAGATTAATGTTCAGCCACTGAAGCAGAATAGGCATAGTTAAATGTGGAATTTAGCAAAAACATAAAGCATGGAACTTGTTCAGATTAGCATGCATCAACATGAACTTGGTCCTCAAATTGTAGTCTAGTTATAAAACATGCTAGAACTAACATTGTAATGTCTTGATGCCCAAAGAGTTGAAAATTTAAGAATATTTTGGTAGCAAACAAAAAGTGCAACATAAATCTGCACACTATGAAAATAGCACTAACAAAATAATCCATAAATGTATTGTCTCAAAAGGGGAATGTTGCAATGCAATAGTAAGGTTGGTGGTTTGTTGCCACAAAGTAGGAGACCAAATATTTTCATAGTTGTGGGAGATATCACATAAAATCTTACCAAAACAATTGTATAAACCATCAAATCAATACTCCCTCTGTTTTGAATGAGGAAATGTAATGTAAATTAGGTTAAAATAATTTGCATCATCATTTCATCCACAGATTATCATAAACAACTATTTTCGTGAAGTTGAATAATACTTTTGAAAACAAAACTTAATGGTAAAATAAACTAGATAGAGCATAGATCAAGCAGAATATTTACCCCCCCTCCTATGTACATCAAATCCAGGCAATTGTGCCATATTATTTCCCTTCCATGCTTCTTCAAATCCTACAAGCTCATCTGAAGAATCAAAAAACATGCATCAATATCAAAAAGAAGAAAAACAATCTACAACTTTCAATATTGCAAACTAATAATCACATAAAAACATGAACAAACCTTCATTAAGGTTGTGCAGTGTCTGGGTTGTATCAACCTTACCATCTGAGTCAAGCTTCCTTAAAACTGAATGACCCTACATGAAAAGAAAGCATAAACGAGCTTAACAATAAATTCTACATTTCCTCATATCAAAAGGGTAGTTAAAGAAGAGAACAAAGACCAAACTATAATAACATTCTATTTTCTGAAAGGAGATTTTGTTTTCTGCTTGATAGAAGAAGCAAATATAACAATTCTGAGTCTCCTGCAAGTTCACTTCACACATTATAGGTTTTACTACTTATTTGTCTACCTTAACATTGGCATTAGTTGCAACATAAACAACAGGTGCATCCTAAGATCAATCACATATACAAACCTTGTCATGGATTCCTCTGCTAATCCTATGTGTTGCTTGACCTGTTGTTGAGTCAGCTTCTTTGTTCTCCTCCATTACCACCTGATTCACAAAGATAGCATTTAAATCAAATAATACTACCAATGGTAATAATAGTCCTTACAAGTTACACTAACAGAAAATTCCATACCCCATTAGACCCCATCCTTCTGGTTCTGGTAGAAGTATAATATGCACCATCTATTCCACCATATGTTACTCTGCTAGTCTGAAAAGAAAATTTTTGTGCCTTCGAGGGTTCAGCCATGTAACGGTCATTCTTGTATGTTACATCACTGTTCTTCCTCTCTGCAAGGAATCAGACAAAACAGTAATATATGAGTAAAGCAAATAAAAAAAAAATGTTTGTCTAACACAACAACAGTCTTATCCTTCTGATTAAGAACTATATGAGCTACTTTACTTGATTCAGTCAAAAATCAAATTTTACCTATGATAGTACTAGGTATGAAACAAAAATCAAAATTTACCTATGATTTCTAGGTATGAAACAAAAATCAAATTTTAACTTGAGAACATTGAAAACATAATCCTCCTCCTTTACCTATGATAGGACTAGGTATGAAACAACAAGCTGAGGTAATGGAAATATCCAAAGCTTTAAAAAGCTATTCACAACACAATTTCAATGCAAAATCAAGGCTTTGTGACAACAGCACAATCATAATTGTGGTCACATTGATCAAAATGTGGACAATCTATCACAATATCATATAAAATATAACACAATTTTTCACAATATCATTCAATGTAACAAAATGACGACAATTTAAAACCTTAAAACACCGAACATTAATAAAATAAAATATAACAAGAACACAAAGAGAACATACCAGTAACATCATCATCTGGATGCTCAACCGATGGTTCCTGTTCCTGAGTTGATCTAGATTTCTTGTTGTCAAAATCTTTGTCTCCTTGTTGAGGGCAATTATCAGCCCCCTCATCAGAGTCTAACTCTTGTATAACTATTCCTTTTTCTCTGTTTGGCTTCTGCATTGCTCTTGATGCAGAATTTGAACCAAACATGCTATCAAACGGGTCAGTGAAAAAAGGATCATCAAATGGATCCCTACCTCCAAAAAGACTTGGCATCATTCTTCCCTGAAATCCAAAGCCACCAAAATCTCCAAACCCTCTTGGTTCAAAAAAATCATCTTGAACTTCTCTAGGCTTCTGCATCTTTTGTATCTAATCTAATCTTCACAAAAGAAAAATCCAAAACAAATGAGCAATCAAAAAGTTCATCCAATAATAACTCGAACAATAACATTACACCAATGCTCATATCTCCTAACCAAGATTGAAAAAACATGAATTTAAAAAACAATCACAACAAATATGCACCTATAGAGAACAAGAAATGTAGCGTTATAAAGAATAAACAAAAGGGATATCAAAACTTCAAGTTATTGCAGTGAAAAGAATTTGAATGCACAAAAAGAATAAAATATTATGAGATGTTGTTACCTTAGGAATATGATGAGAATTGAATTGAGGGTGAGAAGCAGAAGAAAGAACAAAACATCCTATGACATGAAACTTTGTAATAGGGACAATTTATATGGCACAGAGGAAACACTCAGAGAAGGACACGTGGATTTTCAAACTAGAACCTTCTGGTTCTCTCTCTCTCTTTCTCTACGGTGATGCAATTTTTTCATAATATATTTATTTTGAGACACTATTTTCTAGATGATGAAATTATCCAAATTGGGATAACTTTAAATTAGGATTTTTTTAATTTTATTTTTTATTTATAAATTATGTATTGACGAAAGAAAAAGGAAAATTCTTAAATGGGAATTGAATATTTAAATCAGTCGTAATTTAGAAAAAATAAATAAATTTAAACGAGTCCTATGTGTATAGGAGTTCTGCTTATGATTATGAAAACTCTAATAATTTATGAGTCGTACCTGTAAATAAAGATTATCAGACTTTTTTTTATATAAAGCCAGTTTTATTTAGATACTTTCAGTCACTTTTTTAATTAAAATTTGCGTGAGTAGGCTTTTGAAAAATATGACTTGTAGTTTTTTATTATATTATTTTTTTAACCATAAATTTTGAAAATTAATATTTGAATTCTTAATCTTCAAAATTGATTGATAAAAAATACAAGAGTAAGATGAAAATTAAGTTAGAACATAAACTCAAATAAACTTTTTTAAAACACCATCCATTTTTTTATTATTTTTAACTGCCTAGATTGGACTTTTGTTTCTTAAAACACATTATTTCTTTCACCACTCTGTTTATTGCAAGTAATCACCGTCTCTTCTCTATTTTATAACAATTATGATTGTTAAAGTTTTTATACATTATGTAATCTAAAAATGTTTCAGATTCAACAATTTAAAATAAAAATAATAATTGAGTACATTACAATTATAAAAATTAGAGAGCGAGTGGATACCATCTAAATTCTTCATATCGCGCTCTTATTTGAACTGATTCTAATTCTGATTAAAAATTCTTATATTAAGATTTAGAGTAGAAGTAATGATAATACTTGAATTTGAATTCTTGAATTGGGTACAGGAACAACATGGTATGTTCATACTGATTTTCATTTTAAATTATTAAAATATTTTTAGTTTTTATCTATATCTATTTCTATCAAATATATTTAAATTTTTAAATTAATTTTTTATCGCAACTTCAATTATATATTTTTATATGTAATTTTATTCAAACAATATATTATTTAAAGAAAAAAAATACAATTTATGCTTCTTTTTAATAATTTTATTTAATATTTATTTTTTCATGTGAAAATATTCAATTATTAATTTCAAGTTTATAATGTAAAATTTTAATTTATTAAGTAACTTAAAAGAATTATTTTTTATATTTCTCTTTAGTTCTTAATTTTTCACATTTAAAGAATTTTTGTTCTATATATAATTCTTCATTATCTCTTCTAAATCATTATCCACACATTCACTTAAATTCATTGAAATATTTTTTTCTCTTAATATTTATAAAACTGATAAATATTATGTGTAAAAATAATAAATATTATGTGTAGTTGTCATTTAATATCATATTTTCTTTATTATGATTTTTCATTTTTGGAAAAGAACATCTAATTAGTATTTGAAATAGTATAAAAATAGGTATAGGCCAATCCTAATATACCTATTATTCAACAGAGATAAAAGACAACTTCTATACTCGAGATTAATGAACACAAGGTGCGTATGATTTTTCTTTTTTTTTTGGTAAAAAGGGAAATATATGTATAGTAAATCTCGCACTAGTTCCATTCTCATTCCTAATCCACAAACTATATAGTGGATTAACTTTCAATATACAAAAATATTTTTCTAACAACCATTGCACGATTTTTTCTGAATTGAACAATTTTGGCTTCGTGAACTAAATATGGACTCACAATGTATATATTTACCAATACTTTTCCAAGACCAAACAACTAATCATTTTCAATCAAATTTAGAAAAATATCAGAGAAATAATCTAAATGTAATTAAATAAAGTTGAAGTTATGTCCTTCAAATAATCGGATTAATATGCCCTATAACAGAGGTAGGAAAAGATAGAGAAAGTACAAAGAGAATCATAATCAATCACAAGTATCATCACATTAATGCTTAACTTCTTTCAAACTTTTAAGTTTCCATAAACTTTGGGAAGATTAAGCCATGTAAAAGACTGTTATCCACCTACCTTAATTATATTAAGTATCACATTTTATATTTAGAATGTATTTTTTTAATTATCATTTTGAGAATGTATTTCATATTGTACAGTTTGAATTGTTGAATAGCATTGCAAGAAAATAATTAAAAATAACGCGTGCCAAAAATTGAATTGTTCATTGTAAAACAAAAATGTAATTTATATTAAACTATTTATTTTCTATAATTTTAAAAATAAACCCTTATCAGAATAAAACAATGGTTATTTTACAATACAAAACCGAACTTTAGATCCCTCCATACTACAAATTTGGGTTAATTTGGATTGGTATGATTACATGTGGCCGAGTAAATGAATAATTTTGAATTAATATTGAAAAATTATTACAGATGCAAGTAATGAAAAATTTGTGTTCTTAATAAAAAAGCTTAATTTTGTTAAACAATTTATTTTATTTTTCAATTTTAATAACAGATATTTAAACACTAAATCCACACTCATGTGTTTTGTGCCTGGTAATGAACAATAGTTTCCAAAGATTCCTTCTCACACCAACCACTATACTTTTGTAAGATTTCCTTAGTTTCATGAACCATATTTCCTTTTAGAAACTGTTTTTTGGTTTTGCAAATCAAATAGATGAGAAACTAAGCCTCTTCCAACAGTTCTTCTCACAAACTATTATGAACAATTTTGATTGAACTTCAAAATTTCAGTGGCAAGCTCATCCACACTGAAAAATCAGAAACTAGTCTGCAACTAGAGAGTAAATTCCAGCACAAAAAGGGATTGCTATTGCACTCAACCTGAATAAAAATGAAAGGTAAGAAGAATATTGCATTGCTTGGAAAAAACAGTTCCTATCAATATGGGAACATAAACACATTAGCCCCAGAAACCAGCATCACACCACCTTTGCCTCCATTACTTCCTTCATTTCAACATGACACAATCACCTTTGAAAAACAATTTCAAAAAAAAAAAAAAACAAAAAAAAAACAAAAAAAACATGATACTAGGTGTATGTGTAGATGAATCACCAGGGGGCCACATTTACTTACATGCTACATTGTGTTAGAAAGTGGAAGTAGAGGGATGTGGAGTCTCTCCATGTCTTTTGTTACATGAAGTGAATATATTTATATATATTAGCTTTCAGAACTATTGTGAATCAAAGTCAGGTTTTGAAGGATAATCAAGACCTTGTAGAGCTGGCATCTTTCGGATATCCTCATCTGAATAAGAAGGGATGAACCAGTACTTCTTATCCATTCCAAAAACCTGATATCCAACCAAACATCAATCATAATGTAACCACATATATTAGTAAATAATAATACCAGAATAGGACCACACCAACATCCATTTTATAATCATAACCATCCCAAAAAAGTACTGGATTGCTCTCCAGATATGTTTTATGTTAAATCATCCATAATCATTTTGAAATACCAACTTGAATAGTTTTATGTAAATATTCATATGTTTAGTCCATTGGTAAAAAAGTGGTACTAGATCTAAAACTGATTGAGTTTAAAATTAAACACCTTCAGTTAACTTATATGTTAGATCAGAAATTTTGTATTGCTTGTAGAATAAAAACACTCAAACATGAATCACACATCACTTCAAAATCAATTCTATTCAGAATCATTTTGCAAACACTTACCTAAACACACTAAATAACAAGATACGGTCATATTATAAAAAAGCATACAACTTTCTCAGGTAACCTCGCCAAATTTGGTTATAGGGTCTACAGGACCATTTCTCATTTCATGAACAAATATTCCAAAAGCTTAACAAATTAATCCTAGAGATATATTTCAGAGATACAAAAACAAATCCTGCACAAGAATCAGTATTTAAACATTAGACATTCCTAGCACAAGCCCTAAAGTGAAAATATTCACAGACATTAAGGTGGTGTAGCCAAATTGGAGCTGGTTTTTAAAGTGTTGCTTCTCATCTGGTTCATTTCAGGTTAGATTAGTACAAAATAAATAACAATGTAAAGCTGGTTTTGTTTTGTAATCAGAACATATTGTTGCTGAATATAAAAATGAATATAATCCATATCCGAAGTCCAAAGAGTAAAGAGAGGATCTAATTCATTCAAGACATTTTACCCCCTTCTTCTTAATCATCATCATTGAAAAAGATACTCTAGTCAAAGTCCATTTAAAGACAAATTAACAACTTCAAAGAAGTCCACATTATATAAAGATATGATATGAGAATAAATAAAAATGTTCCTAATAATACATATATAATCTAAATATTCTTTGATTATATAGGATTTGGTCATTTTTTCTATAATTATAATAGAACCTAACACAACAAGTTTCTGAGTTTCTAACTTCTAAAATAAAATCCTACTGTCTGCTCTCATTAATGTTGTGTTAGAACCATGTTGGAGACACTAAAGAACGTTTTCTTAAATTTCACTCTTCGGCAGAGTGTACGAGCTTCATAACTTATGAATACTTGTTTTCTTTTTTATATTATCCCTTTAACTTTCTCTTAAGATTTAAATTAAATATTTCCATGTCTGTGTTCTATTTCTCCCTAAATATTTAAATTAGTAAATAACTTTTGAATTATACTGTTCTAAGACAAATTTCAACTTAACTAAGAATAAAGGAAAACTAGTTAAGAAAATTACGAAAAATCTACTAGTTTACCTCTTACCAATTCTAAACCAGTTTGGAGGGCTGTCAAGCTGCCCCTCAATTTTCAAAAACTAGTATGATCCATTGTAGACACAATGTGACCTATAATAGTAGAATACTTGAAGAAATAACAATTAAAGGATACAATACAACAGTGTCTATACTTCCTAGGCAAGAAGACTAGAATTACATTATATTTCTCAGAAATAATAAGAGTTGTTCTTTCATTTCATGTGAATGTCAACAAAATGGCAATAATATATAGTTTAAGTCATTGCTTAAAGCACTACATTTGGAAAGAGCTAGGCCTAAGAATATTAATGAAATTCTGTTTCCAACATTAGTTTCAATGATACGGCATAGTCCCCCTCAAAGTTTCAATAATTCAAAGTGGTACGGTCATGTATTGGATACTTTGAAAACTAAATTAGCTTTCAAATTTATAAATGCTAACTGACATCTTGAACAGAAATTTGAGTGTGCTTAGATCTCTGTGTGTACAAGTTTTATTTCGCAATGAACACACGCTCAGTCATTTGTCATAACTCTTGATGATACTTTTCCCTTATTCTTTAGTGCTTAGACTGTGTGGGGTTAACGGGTTTTATTCATGTAACACCATTTATCAAACATTATTTGCAGCCAACATCAAATTCAACCATAAAGGAACAATTGAAACGAAAGTGATGTAAAACTGTCATTGAGTATATAATCCCACACACTGACCTGCTCAAAATTTTTTCGACGACCAAGGTCATAACGCCATTTTGGAGTAGTTTTCTTCTCGTAAGCCTGTTCACAAGGAAATAAATTTGTTCAGTTCCCACTCAACATTAGCTATACCACAAGGAAAAGCACATGAAAGTATCACGCAGAAGAATATTGTAAAATTTTCACAACACAATCACGTTCATAGAATTTACCTCCACAACAAAGCCTACAGTTTATGTACCAGAAAATCATTATCAATTCAAATGCAATAAAATACTATCATTCAACTACAAGCGGAACAATTTCTTAAGCTAAAACTCAAAACGTATTATGGATCTACTTCATAGAAGAGAGACAGGTAACATAATTTCTCTAGCTTAGTTTTAGGCAAAAGTTTACCTCAATAGTGGTAGTATTAGCAGCCACCAAAGATATGTGCATGATGAGAAATCCCAAGACACTTAGTGCAAAGGCCAGGTTTAAAACTGCAGGTAACCGAACACTGTTATAGAAATTCAAAGATGGAACCAACAGCTTGAACCATGTTCTGAGACCCTACCAAAAGCAAGAAAAGTGGTAGCAAGAGAGCCAGGTGTTCCAGGGATTTCTCCATCACTAAAGAATGCTATAAAATGTGGCAGTAATGATGCAGTCACCAGAGTCGTCTCAAGAAAAGTGTAGAACTGCACTAAGATTCAATCAAATCATATTAACAAAGGTAAGTGTTTTGTATAAGCTGCAATTTATATAAAACGAACAAATTCACAAATACTAACAGGAAAAACATGAAGACTTCTGTATGTCTAATCATATACTAATGTGACATTTGTTACAGTGTGAACACAATCAAAGCTATAACATCTTTTTTAAAAGTATAAATTCCATAAAAAAAAGGTTACTGATTAATTAGCCTTAACACAGGGCACTTGGAAAACAGCAAACAAATAATGCTAGGACCTACAATGAATTCATATTAATAAGTCCACTGGGATTACAATTACATAGTATCAGTTCTTTGCTGCTTTAGACAGAAGAAGCCAGCTTTATCATCCATTATGTCATCCAAGGTGACAAATCAAAAGCAATGAAACAAGTATCATAACTAGGGTTACATAATACATCAGGTCCTAAAAAATAGCTTCTGACTAACTGTATGAACTACAACAGGCAGTTCATAAAACTGCAAGCTCAAACACGCCTCTTAAACGGTGTGTCTCGTGTCCGACACGTATCGCACACTGACACTCGTTCAACACATAGTGTCCAATTCAAAAGAAATTTTTTTGGATATTGGACAATTCTAACATGGCTCCAACACAATTTTAAAAAGGGACTAATACAATGATTTTCTAAAATTTCATAAACTTATTGTATAAGTTTCTATTATGATTATAGAAATAAGAAACAAATTTTATATATAATCAGGAATATTTGTATTATATATGTTTCTTTCCACTTTTTTGATTTTAGATAGATGAATTAGATTCAATTTTTGTTATATTTAGCTAACCTTGTTCATAGATAATTTTTTAATACATGAATCTTAATTATCAATTGATATAATATATAGATCCGTGTCCCCTATCTTATATTTTAGAGATTACAAGTGTCAAAGTGTATGTGTCAGTATCCGTGCTACATGTTAGCCCACGTCATGAAACATGACAATTGTCAACAAGAATCTCTTTTTAAGCTTACCCACTCAGTGTTGTCATAAATAAGTTCCCTTAAATCCAAAACTACTAATATAACACTGTTAGGATAGTCCAAATTCAGAGTTCCCATCCAATTAAAAATTTGAAAAGAAAAAAGTTTAATCTGCAGTTCAAAATTCATGGTAATTGGCAATATTTAAGCACACTGCACAATACAGAAGACGAAATTTTAAACCAGGTTAGAAGTAGTTTAGTATGGACATGCTTTTACTTTCCAACTTAAAAAACATCTGAACCCAGTGACTAATATAAAATAGTGACTAATATAAAATAGTTTACATCACAAAATTATTAGCAAAGCTCTTCAGCGAATCAGAGACATCAAAACAATCATTGTAAGTCAGAAATAATACATACCAAGAAGAGAAGGAAATACTTGTAATTTAGAGCCCCAACACAGTTGACCACCCACACACAATGGTGGTCCATCTTCAAAACACAGCGTCCACCTGGTATAAAGCCCGAAAAAACATCAAAATTTTGCTAACTTATCTTAACTTGGCAATACAAAAAAATTGAAACTTTTTCCATCAACAAAACTCACAAACTGAGCAATGGTGGCATCGAGGTGGCTTGAGCTGATTGCACTTCCGGCAGTACCGAATCCGCTGATTCGGATCAGCCTGCACGTTACTAAACTCTGTCCCAACCAACGGATCAGCCTCTCCTCTTTCCTCATCAATTGTAGGTCTCCAGTTCGGAGGAACACCCCCAGGATCAGTAAAAACAACAGAGAAGTAACTCCACAACAGCATAACCAACTGCTCAAACAAATGAAAGTTTCCAAATTACAATGCCATGCCTTAAAAAACCAAACTTCATCCATCCATCAAAACTAACTATATAACTTTAAACCGCATTACAGCATCCGACAAAGGGCCGAAGTCAAAATAAAATCCCACGTACACATTTCAAACATCATACTCAATTGCTTCTCAAAAATCTCACTCTTTAGTACCATCATTAAAGCAACAAACTCTTGCTCATCATGTAAACCAAATAAAGGATCACGATCCTAACTATTAACTAACAACTATATTTGCAGCTATGACAAGCTAAGGTCTAACAAATTGACAAACATTTCTCATACTTCTACTCAATTTCCCATAAAACAAATCAAAAAATAGAAAAGCCTAAGGATCACAAAATTCAAAAACAAAAAACGGCTCTAGAAGCTTACCAAGCTATGAAACAAGATCAACACTAGCAAGGCAACAAGAGAATCAAGTCCTCCAGCAGACAGAGCAGGGCCATAATTGGTCAAAACAACAGCATAATAAGTGACACCAACGACCCCAAGAACCAACAGAATCATGATCGAGCCCAATCCTCGAAGAGCAGTGCAGAACTTGAACACGTTCCACGCCATCGTAGCTCCAGATCTATGCATACTCGACACACCCACCACAATTCAACCGAAAGCTCGATTCTTTTCCTCCTTCACGTCGATCCCACAAACGAAACAAGACCTGATGTTCTACAAAATCATCAATTTCCCGGAAGGAAACACATGGCGATGCCCCCACGCGACAACCTCGGAGCCGAAAAACTGTGTTTTGAGTCGCGAGGTTCCTTCTTTGTCGGTGGGTTCGGTGAATCTAGGGTTTATGGAGAAGATTGGGTTGAAAAGGGGAGATTTTTATTTTTGGGTGCAGAAGAAAAAGATGAAGAAGGAAGTGAACACAACTCCGAGAGGAATGAAAATACTGGCTTTCTTTTTTAATTCTAATTTTAGTTTCTGTTTTTTCTTAATTTTGCTTTTTTTTTTTTTTCAATTCAATAATATTTCATCCTCTCTTTTTTTTTAATAATCTGTAGACAAGGTTTTGAAAAGTGCTAAGGTGTGATTTTAGCTAAAAAGGTTGTGATCCTATTATCTGCTGGAGATTTTTTTGGATAATTTATTGCTGAATTTTTTTTTATAACTACTATTAATTCTGAATTAAATTATGGATCCATTACTTAGTTGTTAATTGATAATATTATTGGTAATTAATAAATAAATGGGTGATGAAATATCTAACAGCTGGATTATTTTGGTCAAATATCTAGAAGGTGAGAAATAGGACTTACAGATTCATATTATCTGAGTGAATTCTTCATGCAGAATGGATAAGATGGTTCATGGAAGGTGTGTTCATAATTTGTTTATGAATTATTGTTGCTAAAACTAATAAATTCTCTCTGTTAAGTAATTTTTTTTAAATAGTGAAATTGAAATTAAATTGAATACACATATTATACACTTTTTTGGGTACATGGCAAGTCATACACTTAATTCAAGCATAAATTATTTGAAATATTCAGTTTTATGAAAAAAAAAAGGATAAAATATGTTTTTTAATGCAGATAATTTACAAAGTATTATTTTAAAATTAAAATAATAAAAATATAGTTCAAATATATTCAAAAGTTATTATAAAGAGTTAGTTGAAGACAGTTGAAAACCACTTGTAGAACATTGAAAAAAAAAAGTGTAAGTTATCTAAAAATTTAGAGTTTTCACAAACTTTATGAAAGGTAGAAATTCCTACAAGAATAGGCTTCCCTTCGAAGTTTCACCCATCCTGAATCTGGCCTAAATGAAAATAAAAGTAAAATCTTTTAATTGTATAATGGATCCCATGATAAATCTAGAATAGGAGTCAATGATTGTGATGGTTTGCCAAATTATTTTTTATTTTTAAGTTCTTCCCATTCCTCCAATGCTAAACATCCTTGAAACCGAATCCACTCTTTGGAATTTAGCCTATTTTAGCATTAGGATAAAATCTCTTACAATTGGGTATGAACATGATTTAAGGAAATTAAAATTAATCATTCCAACAATATGATTAATTCTAAAAATCAAATTGTATTTTTTGATATATTAATTTGGGTTTATTTGGATTGATTTAAAACCAATTTTATATTTAAAATAAAATTATAATTCAATTTAAAAGGCCATAACAAACAATTTAAGAACACTTTTTTAAGAAGTTTGTGAAAATCACACTTATGACACAAGTAGTATAAGATTATTGAATAATAATTTTATAATATACGTTATCAAATTAGTATTGGAAAATGTATTTATATTCTTCTCTCTTTAATACAATAATTGCATTGTCTTTAATATAATAAAAAAAAGTGTTTGAATAGCTTATTTCAAAATGTATAAAAGCATTTTTTCTTTATAATATATATTAAATTTTCTTTTAAAATAATTATGTTGAAAAAATTAAGGGAAAAATATCGGAGAGATCTCAAACAATAAGAACTGAGTGAGAGTATCTCTTCCACATTGGTACAAGAATGAAAACTGAGTCAAAACCCACATAAGGGAATGACACCACCTTCAACCCAAAACCTTAACGCATTGGGTTTGTGGGTCTTATTTTCTTATATGTTGCCCAACTTTCTTATTCCTATCCAAACTTAAACTCACACTTGAATACCTAACAAATTATAATGTAAAAGAGTATTGTTGTAAATTATTAGAAAAACATGTTTTCAACATGAATGTGTTTTTTTTTTATGAAGTTAACTATGATATTAATATGGAGTTAACTAAGGATAAAATAATATTATTAAATTTTTGAGAATATATAGTTAAAATAACTAATTTCATACTTTAATAAAATTATATATATATATATATATATATATATATATATATAATAACTTATTTGATGATGCTTATTACATGATCATGATATGAGTATAAGTATTCTTTTTAATTTAATTTTGTCATTGTCATATTAAAGTTTCATACATCTAATAACAAATAAGAGATGAATACATATATTGTTAGTAGAGCTAGAAGATATGATTGTTAGAGGAAAATCATTGAATAATTATGAATGATGGATTATCTAGTTAGCTTTAGGAAATTGCTATCACGACTTGAAATATATATAAATAGTTATGGTTAAAATATAATAAGAAGTTTATGTTTATTAATATGATAAATAACATAGTGAAGACTATAAGCATTTTACTAATATTGAAGGATCACAATGAAAAAATGTGACAAACCTAAATAAAGTTTACAATACAAGGTATGCATATCGAACAATGAACTAAGGCTCTGGAAAATAAATTGAACATTTAAGATTTGTGATAGATATTTTATAGACATGTATTGATTTAGTAAAATTATTAAATGTCTTTAATTTAATAGATATAAGTTTCCTTAAGATTGTTGAAGTTGGTATGATGTATTTTGTGGCATTTATAATACTAGGATTTGAATATGAAAACAACCTTGTGTAGACTCCCAGAGAACTCATTTTTGGAGTTAATTCATTCCTACAATTCTTGGTTATTGAGAGGGATATATACAAGTAGAATTGTGTTTCCATAGGTGTGCAATCTTCTATGTCATAATAAAAGAATGTCAAAGCAAATTCTAAATTGTTTATGCATCCTAAAACCACGTGGGAGAAAGTGATGGAGTTTTGAGAAAGTGTTATAGAGTGTTCAAGTGTTGATGTTTTTGTGAAGATCAACTCTTAACTTTGAAATGATTTGTTCAACATGGATTATCTTTTTAGTGAAAGGTGCATGATTAATTTAGCACAAAGAAAAGTTTGTTAAGACAGATGAGTGATAAGGTGATGTTCAAGGAACACAACAAGTAACAAGCATATTAATGTATATCTAGCTATTTATTTACTTGCATTTATTACTTAATATAATTTTTCTATAGTACTCTTTGTTGTAATATGTAGTGTTAAAGTTCCTCACTAAACCTAAATATGTTGCTTCAAAGTAGTGTAGAGAATTAAGTAATTGTCAGGATGTAATAAACAATATGATAATATTGCAATGTAATGAAATTAAATTTTTATTTTAGAAGATTCATCATGTTATCCATCATACTTTTAACATCACATTGTACAAAAGATTGTGGAGTTTTATCTCAAAATATGCATTGAAAAGTATGATTCAGTCAAGTATATAACGACTAATAATGGTTATTGTGGTTGCTCACTAAGATATGCATGTGAATTAACTAGATATGATATTAGTAGCATATCACTCTCTTATGCATGTACTTTAGAAAAGACTAAGCTTTTCTTCTTCCACATAATTATTTATTCAATGGGAATTTAATGTTATCTTAAACATTTTAAAGATGTTGACATTGTCAGCAAGGTAACAAGAAAAAGTAAATTGTGTGAAATTGCATACCTCAAATTTGACTTTAATGTGTATGCTTGTGGATAAGGTCAAAATAAAAGGTTTACAAAAAGGGTGTGCTAATAAATGTGTAAGATCTACTAAATATGAACCTTCTTATTTTAAGCAGGATGATGTGTTGCATTTTGTGCATGATAGTTCATCGAGTTGGAAGTCAACCAAATGCTAACTTCTATACAACATGAGCATGAAAAAGGTCCCATGTTAGGTCAATGTCATGTTCACTTCCAACCTTATATACTTGATCTTAGCAATCTGAACAACAATAATTGAATTGAAAATGTCTCCCAAAGATAGATACACTATTCTATAATCTTAAGAGACATTGTGTACTTGGTAGGAAGATGTATTGTATACTTTGTATTCAATCTTAAAGGAAGATTAGCGGATAGACAAGAGTGGTGTACTTGTTGTAATCCAAAACTAGTAGTGATAATACTTGTAATAATTGATTGATTAATGAAATATTTTGTGATTTACAAAGAAGAAATAGAAATAGCTCAAGTTTTTTGTACCCTTGTATAAGCCAATGTTTTCATTATTGATGTTTATTATAGAAGTTTTTCTACTCTTGTTCATCGTTTTGATGTTCGTGAAAATTGTTTTGAACTTATTTAAAAAAACTATTAGATGACACTTTTATCAGCATTTATATGCCTTATTGCAAAAACATTTTCCAAATATTTTAAGATATATTCAAACCTTCTTCCTTTTTGGAGCTAATGGTATCTTTCAGGTTAGTAATGTCTTTTGACCTAACCAATATTTCATGTACAATCATGAGATTTATGCATCATGTGCTTCATCCTTTTATAAGTAAGTTTGTTGTTATAAGTAAGTTTGTTGTGATTTAATTTAATGATATTTTGATATAGAATATGAGTATGGATGAACATGTACACCAGATAAAGTGTGTGCTTAAAATTCTTTGGAAGAAAATACTAAATCTACTAATAAAGAAAAATGCATTGGTATGAATTATGTAGTCCTCCTATTGAGCTTTAAAGGAGTTCATTGAATGAGGAAAAGGTGAAGGCAATGAGAGATTAGTGAATCCTGTGAAGTAACAGATTTTCATAAATTGACTAGTTAGTATAAAAGATTTGTCAAAGATTTTAACACAATTGCCACCCTTTAAATGAGATAATGAAAAAGGATATAATACTTCAATTTGACATAAATCAAGATAATTTTTTTCTCAAAGATTTAAAGAACACAGGAGCAGTGCATCCATTCTAACATTTTGCAACTTCATCAAATCTTTGAACTTTAAAGTGATGCTTCCAGTGTAGGCATTTGAATTGCCTTACTTCAAGACAATTTAACAATCGTTACTCTAACATGATAAGAAATTTATAACTCATTTCAATGGAAAACCAAGGATAGATTACTTATAATAAGGAATATTATACTCTTGTTAGTACTTTACAAAATTGAAATGTTATATTTTACATAAAAATTTATGATACATAGTGATTATGAATCTCTTAAATACACATGAAAACCCAATACATACTTAACAATAAACATGTAAGAAAACCCAATACATACTTAACAATAAACATGAAAAAGGGCAGAATTTATTAAACGGTTCTTTTACATGATCAAAGATATGTAAGAAAAATAAAATGTGACTACAATTCCCTTTCAAGAAAACACATCTTATTACTCTTAATTTCATTCTTGATTGATTTTGTTTCTTTTATTTTCATCTGATATGACTAGGAATTCCATATAAGTACAAAGAAGTGGACCTAGCAAAAGGAGAGCAGTACAGTCCAGGTGAATTCAGAGCTTTAGGAATTCCATATATGTAGTGCTTTAGGAACCAAACTTAGTAGTGGTTAGAAAAGTTTGTTTGACTGAAAAATCTTCCATTTCTGCTTGAATTTCAGAATTCGAGAGATTGAATCCTCTGCACTATGTTACAGTATTAGTTGATGATAATGTAGTGGTTTCAGATTCTTATGCAATATTTCTGGTAAGTCTAATGCTACGAACACTGAAAATATTGAGTACTCTACCCAATTCCACCTGAAAAACTACTAATTTTTTTGGAATATAAGGTTGACTTTGTGGTAAAATTAGCAACAAGAGAGAGAGAGGTCGTGAGTTTGAGTCTTTCACTGATAAAAACTAACAAAGTACCAAATAATATTTGTTGATAAAAAACTTCTAATTTTCTATCATCTGATTACACTAGTCCTAAGGGTGGTTATTTAAAAAGAATATGGATACTAAAGATGGAGTTCAGTGGGAATTGTTACCAAGTTGTTCAGAATTCCGATGCTCGAGTTTCTTTTCAATCATGCATCTCACTGATTAGGTTTGGTATTCTGTTATTCAAATTGCAACTTTATGTGTTTCACTTTTACCTTTATGGGCATTTGGAGGAAAAATATACTCAGAAGCCACTGTTGACTGTTGATCCACAGCTCAGAGCTCTCAATCTTCAGGTAAAATTCAAGATGATTGATTTGGATTTGCATAATGAATGTGTTGAATCAAGATTGATTCTAACTGCTAATCCTACTGGTTTGGTATCAAACCATTGACAAAGGTTTCTCAGGTAAACATATCCTATACTATTATTTCCTTGTTTTCTGAAATATTGATATCTATTCAGTTCTCTTACTTTCACTTGGACAATGACCAGCTCTTGAAAAGCTGCTGAAGGATTTTGCTGGAACATATGCCACAGGGGAACGTATCTATATGGTAGAATCTGGTTGCCCTAAAGCCTTCTTTCTCTTTTTACTTACTACAATGGTTTGCTTCAACATGATTGGAAGCCTTATTTTGAATCTGTTCCATGTTGTGGTCAAGGTCAATTCCTGGAATATTTCTTGATCTCTATTTATTGAATGGAGAAAGGACAATTTGGAAATGGAACTTTCTTTGGGAGGAGATTTAAACTTTGTTAGAGATCTCAAGGAAACCCTAGGGAATGAGAGGCTTTGCTAACTGTGTTAAGAGATTTTACTCTTTCACATGCTTGACTGTAACTAGGAACTGTGGTTCCTTATCATTTGGACCAATTTCTTTTCACTAGTGTTTGGGAGGAAGCTTCCCTTGATCTTACACTAGAAACACTACAAAAAACAGTTTCTAATCACTTCTTATAGGAGACCAGTGGTTAAGAGAGTTTATGTAAGGAGGTTTGGTATTCTTCTGCTGTTGAGGGATGGGAAGATTTTATTGATCTCTGGGTGTAACCAAGACATTGGTCTCTTGATTCAGAATACTTTTCATGAAAATCTTATTTTCAAAGCAGATTCTAAATCCGAAAATTTATTTTAAAATGGTTTTAAAATTAAACATAGTCCTCAAAACCTCCCTTTACACAAATTCCCTCAAAGGGTAATCACTAATACTATGCATTATATATGCAACTTCAAAGAGGTCATTTATTTGCCACAAAAAAAATTAGAAACAAAATAAAGCGAAGTATGCACAACAGAGGTGCTATGCTATATACAAATGGGTAAAAGTCTCTAACCATTAGGTATTCTGGGATCTATACGTAAAAGAAATACAGCAAAATGAAAAAAAATACCTAACCCACCGTCTAAACCTCTGAATGTTTTCAACTCATTATAAGCACTCTTTAACACAAAACAAAACCAAAGGGTAGGTTAAAGAAAAGTTCCTTAAAAAGCAAAGAGATCCATGAATTCAACTGAGAATATTTATTTATCCTCGGCCATCTTCCTGCGTATCTCATGAGCAACATTAAAAATGCCTAGTGTTGGCTGGTTGCAGACAAAACACTTCTTGTTCTTCGCATGATGCTGTAAATAAAACAAATAGAAAGTTAGACATAACTCAAAGTAACAGTAAATAACTATAAATCTATACCTTCAATGCACAATGCTCGCAGAAGTAGTGTTTGCACTTGGTTACAACAGGATCAACAAAAGGGTTTCTACATATGAAACATGCAAAAGGTAGCGAATCCTCATCATCTTCATCAGTCAAGTTAGCACCCTCATCCTCATCTGCATCCTCACCTGCAGCCAATCTCATCTTCCTTGCTTTCTCAGCTTCTTCCCATTCCTTCTCCATCTGCCACCCAGACTTGTAATCCCCTCGATCATGCATAAACTTACATGAATCACCATATCCACAGTAACCAGTTTCCTTATAGTCCTTACATATGTCAGGCTGATAATCAAACCTTGCTGAAACTCTTATATGAGCTGAAGCCCTAAGAGGACCATGTGCTCCACCAGCTTTTTCACTAGCAATTGTTTGTTCTCTACGAAAGCCAGCCTTGTAGTCTTTGTAACTGTTCATCCCCTTATATAGTTTTCCATCCTCAGGCTTTGCACTTTTCCCTTTCAGACTCTCGGAAGCTTGCTTGAGAGCTCTTTCACGGATGGCACGAGCATCTTTGGAAAATTCAGTCTCAGTCTCCAGAATTGCTGTTGCTTTGCTATCATGTTGAACTTGAATCTCTTTTGAAGACTCGAACTGAAAGACTGGTTTTCCTGATTCTTCACTTGGTTCAGCAGATACAGAACTTTTTGAAGAGCCCGTGGAAAAGTACAACTTATTGTCAGGCTTTAAAGTTTTCTTTTGAATATGCAACAAAGAAGTTTCTTTGTTTGAGTCCTCCTCATTATCTTCCTCAATAGTCCTTTTCCTTATATTCTTTTTGTTTATCGGTTTTCTGAAAAAACTACACACTGAAAGAAAACAAAACATATTAAATAACACAATAGAGTACAAGCACCAACTAACAAACTCCTAATCCAGCAAACAATCAAAAGATTGGACATTTGGGTCCAATGCAGGAACCTAAACTAACAAAAATTATAGATAATATAATCCGGCATACCTGGTTCAGTTTGCTGGTTTTCAGCAGACTTGCCAGTTTGGTCTGAATCTTCCATAATGATTTATATCCCTGACACAGCTAAACATCCAAATCCCAATTAGGAATAAGACCATATCATATTTATGAATCTATGTTTACAAATTGTATAAACCAATCCTTAATATAAATTAACTCAACAAAAAGATCAACCTGACAACCAGAGCACACCAGCCCAACCAATTTTCCCATTTAGTTAGTTAATATAAAGGATCCAGGACCTCTAAAGAATTACATGCTCATCATAGCCAATGTCGACCACCAGAGCACACCAAGGCAACCTCTAAAGATATGGTTTTCTTTCTTCATCGTAAAAAAAACAAAAGAGATGGTTAGTGCTATTCTCAAGTTTATGGATAAAACCATATCTTTTGTTCCTCACAACCCTTGATTATTCTTAAATTACGCAATGACTCTTACCAAAAGATTTTCTCTTCAACCTCACCCTACAATTCTCTTTTTCAATCCCCCACATAAACATCTTAAACAGCTGCATACAGTTCATATTTGCATATATTATGGAGCATGATGATACAAAGGCAAACAAAGCAAACAATTAAAGCAAAGAAACACAATGGTGAAGCAAAAACTTTGCCCATTCTAACAGAGCCCTAGGTAAAACTCAAGGAGGAACGAAAGCACTGAGTGAGACAAGAATAGGCGTGAGACGTACCTGGTGATGGGAAGACAGTGAAGAAACAAGATGAGATGGTGAGAAAGGGAACAAGATCGCTGTGTCGCTAGGGTTTATTCAGGAACCTTTGATCTGTAAATTTCAACCCACGGAGGGAAGGACTTTATTGATCGCGGCGGAGAATAGCCTTTCAACGGCGTCACTGCGTCTTCTTCCTCGCGGCGGCAGCGGCAGCGGCGGCGTGGTGGAGGCTTGCGGACGCGAGGCGGAAGATAAGAGAGATGAGACGATACAGTGTGTACTTTTACTTTAGAATTTTTTACCCTAATATTTTTCTTTTATCTTTTATTTCTCTAGTTAACATTCTATATTTCTGAAACAGTATTTCCTTTGTTTCCTCTTTTATTTTTTTTTATTTTATTTTTTACCCTTTTATTTGTTATACCATCAGTTATGTTATTTTTTTATTCGTATTTCTTTTGAAGTTATTAAAAATTGTAATTAAGATAAACTAATAATTACAGTTTTCAATAACTCTTTAAAAAATATAAAAAAACAACATAATTAATGTAACGTGCAAAAATAAAAAATAAAAAATAATACAATTAATGTAATCGTAAAAAACAAAAAACAAAATAAAATAAAAACAAAATTGATATAACTGTAAAAAAATAAAAATAAACAAAAATATTATTTCAAAGATTAAAAAATAAAGAGAGAAATAAAAAATAAAAGAATGTTATTGAGATAAAAAAATCTTTATTTTATCGTTAGGGTGCAGCATTTTATCAAAGGTTTTTTTATGAAGAAAATTATTATTTTAATAAAGTTTATTTATGGATTAGTATTTACATTTTTATTATATTAAAACATAATTTTATTATTTTTGTAAATAATTATTGCTAAAAATTTTAAAATATGTACAATTTTATAAAAATAATATAAAAGTTTTTGTAATTGTTAGTTTAAAAATTATTTTATTAAATAAATAATTTTTTATTTACTAAAAAATAAAATTGTTCAATTGAAACGTAACACAAATAGAAAACTATATATATTTCCTTCGTTTTTCATAAGAAATAAAATGTTATTGGTGACATCCTCGAGATTAATTGATGGAATAATAAAATTCAAAAGTGAAATTGATAAAACTAAAAATTTAAAGGTAAAATGCGTAAAAGTTAAAATATAGTGGTAGAATTTTAGAAATTAAAATTTTTGTAATAAAATTCGTAGAAGTTTATTGGTAAATAGGAAATTCGGAATATGATACATATATTTAATCTTGGACTAAAGCATACTTACAATAGTCACGTCATTACACGTTAGTAATTTGATAATTAATTAGTAAAAAAGTAAAATGTATATGATTTTAAAATTTAGATGACAAAATTCGTGAAATTTAGATCTTAATAAAAAATTCATTAAAATGTGAAGACTTACAAATAATATGCAATTAAGCCACCTATTTATATATTTTTTTTCAATCATATGATGTTTTTCTAATAAGACGTGTTCATATTTAGTGAAAATTTTGTTAAATAGATCATATCAAAGATTCAAATTTATTTAAAGAACAGTACTAAAATATTCTATTATTTTGGGATTTCAAAGTATTTTAAAAGACTTTTTACTTTTGGAAAAAAAAAAAACTCATATTCAATCAAGATTTGTAAACTTTTTAAAAAAAATTATGATATTGATTTAAGATTGTCATAATTCTTTTTAGAAATAACAAAATCTAATAGTATTCAATTAAGATTTTTAAAGAGTAAAACAAAGTCATCGAGTCCTTAAAATCATACAAATTTCAATAAATTATATGGTTAATTGAATTTTTGAAGATTTTATGTGACATTTTACCTACGTTTATATATAACAATCTCATCAAAATGTGAAAATTTTCTATTTTCATTCAAAATTTTCTCAATTTTAATTATGATAGAAGTAAAATTTTCTCTTCTATTTCAAAATCTTTTACATCCAAATAATTGTTTGACGTTATTATTTTAGTTATTGTTTTCTAGGATCAATTTATGAGTTATTATTGTTATATGATTATTCAATAATTGAAAATAAGTTTTTTTTTTTTTTCATTCTGATTTGACTTTTATATATGATATTGTTTTATATATGATTTTTCTTTAATCATAACCCTATCGTAACTAAATTCAGCAACATGATTTGGCCTCTCTGATGAGTTAAAAATTCAGTTATTAAGAATTTTATGAAAAATAATAAAATTAAAAAAAAAAAAGCTAATAAAGAAAAATAAAAAATAGAGTATGGGATGATGTTAAGGTTATACGAAATTATTATTGGATATTATGTGAAAATAATAACAATATATAAATTAAACTTTGTAAAATGAAAGTACTATATAAGAGTTTTTACTTTGTATATTCATACAAATGTTATTTGAATTGCATAAGATAATGGAACTTTCATTCTTTACGTTTTTCTTTAGCATATGGAGAAACAAATTAAGAGAATGTAAGTTCATTTTTCATAAATGAGTGTTAGACTTTATTATTTTGAATGAAGAGTAATAAGGAAACTCTTTAAATTAAATTTCTTCATTTGTGTTTTATTTATGTTTTGATTTTTGTCATTTTTTTATTATTTTTTATTTTATTGGAAATCTCATATTGATTAGAGATGAAACCTTTTAATAGTTTACAAAATAAGTGTAAATCTTACTTTACAAGTCGGTCGGTTTTATAAAATTGAGTTAGGCTTAAATTTCACTTTTTGATATGGTATCAGAGTCTATCCTAGTACAGTTGTTGGGTCACTATTGGACCACCTTTAAACGATATTGTATCACACACGAGTTAAGCAGTCTCAGCGTGAGCGGGTGTGTTGGAGATTCCACATCAACTACAAATGAAGTCTTTCAATAGTTTATAAAGTGGATGTAAACCTCTTGAATTCCACTTCTTGGTATATTTAAATTTTATATTTTTACATTTTAGTTTGGTATGGAAATATATTATTAGCTACTTAAAAAAGAACATGATACATGAAATATATATTGTATAATTTATCTAATATTAACACGTGTTGTTGTTAAATTGTAAATTGATTTATATATTTGTATTATAGATTAAAAATGAAGATGTATTTCAAGTATAATAGTAAAATTACGAAGTATTTATTATTTTAAGATTTGTTCTTATTAAGAGGTGAAATAATGTTATATGATTTATGAAAAAAAGTCAAAGTTTTTTTTACTGACCTAATGGGCTTTTAAAGGTTGACTTAATGGGCTTCTAAAGGTTGAGTTTTGATAAAGGTTTATTTACAAAATGTGATGTTTAAGTTCGTAAAAATTTAAAAGTAATAATAAAATAAAGAGTCTTAATTTAGTACTTCTTTTAGTCAATAGTTATATTTATAAGTTTTGGGAGTATTCAATAATAAAATATATTTATTTTCTTGGTATGTTCTTTATGTGTTACTTATAAGTTATTAAGTATTAGTGAATTTGATTTTAATATTTGTAATAATGGAAATATACTTTAGAATTTAGAATCTCATAAAAGAGTAGGTATAGAAGCCTTTAAACTTGTAAGCGAATTAAATAATCAATTATACAGGTCGATGTTTTTTTTTCTTCTTTATAAGAATGAATGAGCTATTTATATTTTAACTTTTATAATTGAGTTATGTGTGATTAAATTATATGATTGAGTTTAATTATTATATTTACAACAATTATATCCATTGATGTGTTTGAATATGATAACTTTATTTTGCTAAATATTTTTCTTTTTTGAATGAGTAACATTTATTACTAATAATTAGTATAAACAATTATTCTATAATACACCTTTAATATTCTTCTATATAAGTAATCACGGACTTGTTATCAATGCTTTAATGAAAGGCTTCACAAATGATATGAATTATTAGGGATGTTTAGGATCTAAACCAACCCAAAAAGGAGATGAAGTTGATAGTTCTTCAAAAGAGAACCCAAAGTGGTACAAACAAAGACAACATGAAAGTTATGCCTGTGGCAAAGAGAGAAATCAATGAATTAACAAATATGAAAACATGAAACCAAAGGAATTAAAATGTAAAAATGGAACGAAGAAGAAGATAATTGAACAGGCCACCTCAATATTAGAAATCTTCAAGGATGAGTGAAGGAGGATCTGTCACTTGAAAAGTTTCTCAAGATAAGAATCAAATAAAAGAGTAGAGACACAACTCAAAAAACTCTCACAATTTCTCAAAGAAGTTCTCATTTATTCAACTTCATGTATTTTACAATGGAGAACACTCATATTTATAACCATGGAATTTGGCCAAACAAGGAGTTCCAAAAGACAAAAACTTAACTACAATAATCAAGGTTAACTACACTTAACTATGTTTAAGTGTAACTAGTCTCCTAAAAGTGTGAAAGGTGGTTTGGAATGTGCATGCATATACATAGGGTGGTTTGTAGAATTTATGAAGGACATGGATAGGTTTTGAAAGTAATGATGGAAGTTGTATTTAGTTAAAAGATGTAATGAATTGTATTTAGTTAGAAGATGTAATGATGATAGTTACATTTATTTAGAAGGTGTAATGATGATAGTTACATTTTAATTAGAAGGTGTAATAATGAGAGTTGTATTTAGTTATAAGTTGTAATGATGGGAATTTGTATTTAGTTAGAAGGTATAATGATGGTTCATAATGATGTAGTGATTCTTCTCCTTTAATTTGATTGGTGAAAAGTTTCTAAAGTTATAATGTTTCTTTTCTTCTTTTCTTACATTCTCTTAAATTTCTTCCCCTTCCAATGTGAAAAACGAAAAAAAAAAAAAATCCCTTTCAAACTTTCTCCTCTCTTATTGAAGATAATTAATTTTTATAATTAAATAAAAATATTAATTTTACTATAATTAAATAAAATATAATAAACATATTTTAATTTAAAGTAATATATAATTAAAATATATAAAAGTTAAATTTAAAATAAAATAAAAATGTTACAATAATAAATAAAAAATAATTTTAATTATATATTAAATATATTATAATTAATTATATATTTAATATAATTAATTAATTATATAATATAATAATAAAATGATAAAATATATTAAATAATAAATAAATTTATTACTATTATACACATAAAATATATTAATTAATTATAACATGTAATATAAAATATAATATTTAATCGAGTATAATCGATTTCGTTATAACCGTTAAAAGATTATATATCATCAATGAGATTATATATAATCAATTATATTAAAAAATTACATATATAATTGATTATATTAATATATATATATATATATTTATACAATAACTTATTTTATTATATATGTTTTTCAATTTATTATATAACATAATAATAAATTATATTTAAAAATAAAAAGAAGATATTAAGTATTATATAAAATTTTATAATAAAAATATTAAGTAATGTTATTAATAAAATAAATAATAATAAATAATAATAATATAAATATAGTTTTTAAAATAAAATAAAATTATATAATAATAATCTTTTGTTATTATAAAATAATAATATTATTTAAATTTAATATAATTTTTTTTTAAATTATTCAATTTGATCTAATAAGTTATATTTTGTTATAAACTAAACTTATACTTCAAATTAATTATGTAATTTAATATTTTATAAATTTTTGAAAGAAAATTATTAACTATATTAAATAAATAAATTATATTTATTTTTAATTATAAGGATAAAATTTTAATTTTATTATTTTTATATTAAAAAATATCAAAATATTCATTACACATATGGCATAACTCACAAAATTTTCATTCAAATTTTATCATTTTTTTCTTAGTCCAAACTTTCATTCCAAATCAATTCAAATCCACTCTCTCAAATTCATTTCTCAATCCAAACAAACCCTTAATCTCTTCTTTCAAAAGCTCTTTTTCTATCTTTATTTCTTTATCTACATCTTCATTTGTCATGCTTCTTTTATTTAATCTTCGTGTCTTCTTTTCTCTTTCTTCAATAATTTCTTCTTCATTCTCATGTACCAATAAACCCCAAAACAAGGCTTATTTTTTTTTATGGACATTCTTATACATTTTCAAGACATTTTATCGTATGTATAATGTTTAGAAAATGACACTTTATTTGACATAAGACACATTAAATATTTATATGAAGTAGTTGTTGGCCATTCCCTTCAGATATGTTTCTACCCACTATTTCTTCTTCATTTCTCAATTCCTCTTGTGGTAGTAGCTCCTTTGTTCATAGGAAGGTTGCAACATTAGAGAGGAATTTTTACCTCAGATCCACAATAAATCTTTTCCCTAGAGAGAGATTTTATGAAGGCTATGACCTCTCCTACACCTAGAAATGCAGTTTCTATGGTGGCTTCTCTAGTGGTAGTGGTTGAACCTGACATCTTGTGATTGAAACCTGAAAAATGAAAAGCGAAAATATTTTAAACAAGAGGGTATAGGTATAGTGAGGTCTAGACCCTTAGGGAGAAGTGATAATATAAGTTTTTCCTTCTCATGAATTCTGAGTATCATTAAGTGCTTAGTGAATCAATGATTATCCCTTTGAGTATGTCTCAAAGGGATTAGTTAAAGAACTTTTAACATCTATCAACATTTATCTCACTGAGAAGTATATCGAGGAATGTTCAAACTCATATATTGTGTATAAAAAATATGTAATTGATAGTGATAACTTTACCTTTATATATGAATATTTCATCATGGATTTAGATGTTTTGTATCCTTTGTCCATTTTTGAATGTTACTCCTAGTTAGTTTCATTTAAATAGTTGAACCTTTCTGAAAGTCTAGTGAATTCTATGTCAATGTCTCTTAATCACCCCAATCAATAAATTTATGTACTTTTACTAATTCAAACATGATCTCAATGTTGACTAAGTTTCTTTGAATGGAGCACACTATAGTTCTCTTATCTCCATCCATACCTCTTATTTTAAAATATCAAAATTAAGTTCTTCAAAGTGTAATGTTTGACAAAGGATGGAAATAAGATTATGTATTAAAATTGAAGCACGAAAGAAGTTTGCTTTAAGAAAATTTGATACCTCTAACCAACAAAGTTTACGAAGACTTGGTTGCAAAGTTGATCATATAGTTTGAACTGGTCTTGAGTTGTAATATTGTGTGAAATTGAGTTGTAAGTAAGTTTATATACAATGATCTTGATTAATTTTGATTAAAATGTCTTTTGAAAGTGCTTAAAAAATTCTTATAAAAAGTAAGTTAATTTTATTTGGTTAAAATTATTTTTAATTAGTTAAAATGTTCTTGATCTTGATTGGTTTGCAAGTTATCACATTTTAGTTAAACTTAGTTACAGGGAACTAAAACACTTACTTTTTTTTTTTTTTTTAAGGATTTCAAGTTCTTTTTGTTTTAACAAAACACACTTTTAAGAATTAAAATCACTAAAGACCCTTCTATAAATGATTTTAGTTAAATAAAGTATTATTTTAGTTTACTAAAATTATGCAATGATAATGAAGTCAATAAAGAAAATATTAATCTAAGTCATGTAAGTCTTTTATATGTTTGTTTGGGTTGTTTAATTTGTCAAATTTCTCAATACTCAAACACTTCCACTTGGGTAGAAGGCTGAAGACTGTAATTTTGGAAATAAAATGATTTTACTTAATATTTTTACCTACAAGGGTAGTTGGTCTAGTTCCCATGGTGTAGGAAACAAAAACTACCCCTTGTTGTTTGAATTCCTTTTTTTATTGAGAACCTAAGTTGGAAGACTCTCACACTTTTGTAAGCTGTTTTAAGGTGTGGCCATATTCTCAAACCCATGATTTAGCAACATCCTCGATGTACCAAGGACCATGGTTGTGTTGTTCGGTTTTAGTGTTCTAAAAACCATAGTTCTTGATTGAGGTTGTTAGTCATGAATCAATATGTTCAATTGGTTGCATATAATTTGAAACCTGTTGTATTTTTGGTCATATAACCTCTGGAACTTGTAGTGTAGGACTAGAGGTTAGCTTGATGTTATTGTCACACAAGCTTTAGATTTGGCAAGTTAAATTCTTATGTTTTATTCATTATGATGTTATATGGGTGCAATTATATTGTTTGACAATTTTTTTGAAAAGGACCTCGTATGTATTTTAAGTATGTTTACTTTTGATGAAGGATCTATCTCACTATTTGAAGAAAAAAAAATATGGTATTTAACTTGTAATAAAAACCATAAACATAAGTGATTCATAAAATAATAATAATAATAATAATAATAATAATAATAATAATAATAATAATAATAATAATAATAATAATAATTGGACTCCATAATAAACACCAAGTATTCTTATTGGAAAGTAAAGCATTGTTAAATAAGTGGTGAAGTCTCTTCATTGAACTAATTGACTCTTTAAAACTAAGTTTTAATTGTTATGCCAAATATTAAAAATAATAAAAAGTAAAGAAAATTAGGTGAGTAGTTTCTTTAATTAATTATTATACTTGTAAACTTTTAAATTTGTTTAAATTAAACTAAATAATAGAAAATAAATTTAATTTATTGTTTAGATTGTTTGTGCTAAACGTTACTTAACTGAAATTATTTAACTAATAAATTTATTTAATTGGAGTTTACTTTATTCATAAGTAAATTTATAATTATCTAGGGATTATTATATATAAATTTAGAATTATCCTAGGTAAAACAAAAGTTGTAATAATCTAATAACATGTATCTATGTATCTCTAACTAATAATAATATTATTGATATTAATATTAATATTAATATTAATATTAATATTAATATTATTTTTAATATTAATAATATTATTATAATATTACTATTAAAATCATTAACATTAATATTATTAATATTTTTATTAATATTATTATTAATATTACTAATGGTGTTATTAATATTATTAATACTAGTATTGATATTATTAATATTGTCATTAATAATATTATTAATATTATTATTATTATAATTATTAATTATAACAATAGTTATAATAATAATAATATAATTATAAAGTTTTTGGATAAATAATTGTTAATAGTATGATATTATTTATAATAAAAATAATAATAATAATATTATTAAAAATTAACAAAAATAAAATATTCAAAATATTTATCCAGACATTTAACTTTATATACAATTTTTTTAAGTGGTTACTTAACTAATAAAATTACTTAAGTCGGCTTACTTAACTAATTTGATATTAAATAAAAATATGCCATATTTTATAAATCCTTTAAAATCTCAATGATAAAATATTATTATATTCTTACATATTATTTTAAAATCTACGAAATCCAAATTGAATTAGCCTCCCTATTAATAATATTGCATTTTTGAAAATATAATTAAACTAGTTTATGTGATTGACTGCATCTTTCTTAAAGAACAGATTGGTTGAAATGTAAACATCACTGTTGACATTGAAACCATAAAACAAGTGATGGATAATTTAGCACCTGAATCAGACAAGGATCTAGATAAGGTAACCCTTCTTTGATTTCTGTTCTTTGTTTTCATGAAACATTAATCACTGTCATGTTTTCAATTTTGGAAAGTTAACAGAACTGAATTTTTGTTGTTGAACTTGTTTGCACTGCAGAAAAGTGGCCACAGCAGCAATGCATCATTTCCATCAAATCTTCAGCTCTATTCTTACTGCCATAGCTCTTGCTCATGGCGTATCCGTTTTGCTTTATGCCTCAAAGGTTCCTTCCTCACCCCTTTTTTCATGACACAGTGCTTTAGGTATTGTTGATCAATCAGATTTTCAATAATCTGTTTAATGAAGGTTTCATTAAATATCAATGCAGAAGAGTGAAGTAACACTCCAATAAACACACCTATGGAATTAGTTTTGTTCCATTTTTGGGATTTTATTTTGAGATTTTGATTGAAAACTCCATCACAACATTGCTTCTTTTATTTTGTTTTCAATTAAGAATAACTACCTACCCGTTATATGGGAGTATGGCTACAGAAAATGTTGGATTGGAATCAGGAAATTTTGGTTTCTTGATTGATTTTGTTTCTTTTCTTTTGATCTGATATGACTAGGAATTCCATATGAGCACAAAGAAGTGGACCTAGCAAAAGGAGAGCAGTACAGTCCAGGTGAATTCAGAGCACCATAATATGTCTAGTGCTTTAGGAACCAAACTTAATAGTGGTTAGGAAAGTTTGTTTGACTGAAAAATCTTCCATTTCTGCTTGAATTTCAGAATTTGAGAGATTGAATCCTCTGCACTATGTTCCAGTATTAGTTGATGATAATGTAGTGGTTTCAGATTCTTATGCAATATTTCTGGTAAGTCTGATGCTACGAAAAAAATAGAGTACTCTACCCAATATTGAGTGGGAATTATTCCCAAGTTGTTAAGAATTCTGATGCTTGAGTTTCTTTTCAATCATGCATCTCACTGATTAGGTTTGGCATTCTGTTATTCAAATTGCAACTTTATGTGTTTCACTTTTACCTCTATGGTTAGCATTTGGAGGAAAAATACACTCAGAAGCCACTGTTGCCAGTTGATCCACAGCTCAGAGCTCTCAATCTTCAGGTAAAATTCAAGATGATTGATTTGGATTTGCATCATGGATGTGTAGAATCAAGATTGATTCTAACTGCTAATCCTACTGGTTTGGTATCTTCTGAAGGAATTCAGTGGGAAAAAGCTAATCTTGTTGTGAATTCTTATGCTTAAATATTCTACAGGGTTCCAAATATCTGATAAAGATGGTAATTTGCCTCACGTATTCGTATCTAATGCTAATACTCTTATAATTGATCAACTCATGTTTGTGAAAGCCTTTAAAAAAAGTAACGAAAATTCAATACAGCTAAGTATGAGACAAAAAATCTATAATATAAAATCATAGAAATCTGTCCCTTAATGAACCAAATAGGAAAGCTGCCCTCTATATGGAAGATTTCAAGAAAGGTGTGAGATTGATATTATTTTTATTTGTAGACAATTGCCATGATTAATGATAAATATTTATATTTTATTTTCTTTAGAAGTGTCTAAGAAATTGTGTTCTTAGTTTGGATTTGCAAAATTGCAATTATATATTTATCATTGCTTATGAATTTTTGTATATATACATTTATGATTCTCCTGTCCAATCTGTAATTTGAACATAGTCCTGAAGGAAATATTCTGACACTTGAGATTATCAGGCTCAAATAATTGTGCTCTAGAAATGAGAAGGAGCTAGTTCATGTGTGACCAAAATCTTTCTGTAGCATGGCTACTATCTGATGATTCTATTATTTTACAGGTAGCAAGTATTGTTCACTCCAGTATACAGCCTCTTCACATGCTTGCTGTTCTGGTACGTTCTAATTATTTTGATCTGAAATGCTTGGATTCTCATAATGCTCAAACATTTTGGATTTTTTACACATATTTTTCTACAGAAAGATATGGAGAAAATGTATGGTGCAGAATCAAAACCGTGGGCTCAATTTACCATTGACAAAGGTTTCTCAGGTAAACATATCTATACTATTATTTCCTTGTTTACTGAAATATTTTGATATCTATTCAGTTCTCTTACTTTCCCTTGGACAATGTCCAGCTCTTGAAAAGCTGCTGAAGGATTTTGCTGGTACATATGCCACAGGGGAACATATCTATATGGTATAATCTGGTTGCCCTAAAGCCTTCTTTCTCTTTTTTACTTACTATAATGGTTTTCTTCAATATGATTTTGAATCTGTTCCATGTTGAGAATGTCAATTCCTGAAATATTTCTTGATCTCTATTTATCGAATGGAGAAAGCAAAAATTGGAAATGGAACTTTCTTTACCTTTTCCTTAGGCTGGCAGAAAAAAATTCCCCCTCCAATTTTACCTTTTAATTGTTATGGTGGGTTTCTCCAACATAGATTTTGAAATTTTAGTGTGCCACCAAAATGAGTTTCAAGCATTATCTAATTCTTTCTACTTTGAGATTCTTGCTCTTTTGGAAGTGAACTTTAACTTTCTCTGCAGTTAAGGGCCCTTGTTGTATATTCATAATCTTCAAAGGATCATATTCCTTATCGTAACTTTCATGTCCATATTTTCACTTAAAATGTTTACTATGCTCAAATGAACAATGTAATGACATCTAACTGGAAACAGTGAAAGTTTGTGATGTTTTGAAGTTAAACATTATACTTCCAACCTGGAAAGGCATATATAACAAAGTAAAAGCTGCATTATGCAGGCTGATGTATTTTTGGCACCACAGATAGAACAGGCAGTTCAGAGGTTTGATATTGATATGGTAAAGTATAGTTCTTACATTTTCTTAATATATAGAATTCATCTCATCTCTTTTCCTCACTTCTCTTTTATTGTCTTTTATTTTTTTGCAAATAAACACGTAATATGATTGTATCATTCGGTGATGTATCTTTGAATGACTTTTATTTTTAGCAAATAAAGGTTACTTATATTAGGACCTAAGAATTAAAAGGTGCAAAAATCCCTTGATATTAGAATTTAACATTAGATGGTCCTAATAATTTTACTAACTTCTTAAAGAAAGAGGGTCTTAAAATATATGGGATGATTTGTAAATAGTTGTTTCAAATGGTGAATAATTGCACAACAGATTGGAGAATGCAGTTAGCACTTGAGAAAATCACTAGAAATAGCTTTAGCAAATAGCAGTTCCAGCATTCTGAAGTATTCTAGCATAATTTTATTTTACAAAGAGCTATAGAATTACTGGTGACTCTAAAGCCTTAACAAACAACTGTTTTATAGCATTTTGTTCCAAATCTCCAACCTTTCTTTTGGGTTCATGTTTGGTTTTTGTGGTTCTAGTTGGAGCATGGGAGGAGATTTCAACTTTGTTAGAGTTCTCAAGGAAACACTAGGGAATGAGAGGCTTTGATAACTGTGTTAGAGAGATTTTACTCTTTCACATGCTTGCCTTATGTGGACTGTAACTAGGAACTGTGATTTCTTATCATTTGGACAAATTTCTTTTCACAGTGTTTGGGAGGAAGCTTCCCTTGATCTTACACTAGAAACACTACAAAAAAACAGTTTCTAATCACTTCTGATAGAAGACCAGTGGTTAAGAGAGTGCATGTAAGGGCTAATAGAGGGTAAAAACAGCTGTAGTTGAGTAGCTTACAAATAGGAGGATAAGGAGTGGGAAGATTTTATTGATCTGAGTGTAACCAAGACAGGAGGAATTGATCTCTTGATTCTTCAGGATTCTTTTCATGCAAATCTTATTTCCAATTTCTCACTTTTTCTTAACAATCTTTTCTATTGCATAAGCCAATTTAGAAATCAACTCTTTGCTCAAAGACAAAATCTTTTATTTAGACTACTGCTCTTAATTTTAGAGGCTTTGACAACAATATGGATGCTAAAAGGCTTTGGTGATGTTCTCAGTTTGAAACAGTTTGGTGTAAAAATGGTTACAAAGAAATGCTATAACTTTCATGGCTCGTTTAGCATAAGGGGATGTCTATGGTGGTAGATATTCAGAGATTGACATGCTATTCTACATGCATTACACTCATAGTTTATACTCATTTCTCTCTTAATCTACAGTATTTCTTATCTTCATTCTCGATAAAAGTCCTTTTCAATCACAATAAATGCTTCTGCCTGAGAGAAGAAATTATAAAGCATCTACATATTTTGAAAATCTACAATTTTGAGTTTTTGCAGTCCAAATTCCCTGCCCTGAGTAGGTTATACGAAACATACAAAGCTTTGCCAGAGTTTCAAGCCTCATCACCCCAAAGACAACTTGATGCCTTCATTCACAACCCTTGAGTGCTTCAGCATCTGAAATTTCCATTTTATTTTGGCGGTGGAGTTACCATGCAAATTAAATAGTTGTCACAACACAAGGCCCTCACAACAGCTTCATCAGTTGAAATTTGAAACTGGGTGTTTCCTTCGTAAGGATTTAACAGCATTGGAGTTGTACTCAAGTAATATGTATTATTATCTCCCCTCAAAACCAGTGATTTGAGTATTTTGGTACTTCATATATATCAGTATAGTACTGTAGAGTATATATGCCACGCTCAATATCAAAAATATATTTAGTCAAACTTTTTGTTTATGCAGAACAAAGCTATGAAAAATAATATTGCTAACATTTTATACGAGTGTTTAATATTTAACTCTTTCTTAGAGTGAATAAATGTGTAAAGTTACTTATCATTATCACAAAGCGTTCTTTATGACAATAAGATAAAAACAACACAAAAGCCCGTCTAGCTCAGTTGGTAGAGCGCAAGGCTCTTAACCTTGTGGTCGTGGGTTCGAGCCCCACGGTGGGCGATATTTTTTTATTCATATATCATTCCTGCTTTTAATGATACCAAAATTTTTATACCATTTTTATGATATGTCGGTATTTTCTATTTTAATGTTCTAAATATTAATCAGATAAGTTTTTTATAAAAAATAAAAATTATAGATACAAAATGGGATCTAGTTTTTAATTAAGAGAAATTAAGAGAAGAAGCTTTTATACAAATGCAAGGGGAGGTTAATAAAAATTGATTGTACGCTTAAAGGATCATTTGGCCCAAGAAAACACACACCAAAACTTTCAACGCCTTTATTATTGTTATAAATTACGCACTAGGAATCTGCATTCAAGAAGCTAATCATGAAATAAGCCGAAATTGGAGTGTAAAATAACTTAAGTGTATATTTAAGGAATATGCTCAAGTACTATTCAAAAATAGCCTAAACTCTGCTTCACCAAACTTCAAATTTGGCTCATTAGCAACCAAAATCAACTAACACTCACTACAAAATTGTTAGCCAATAAATTCAGTAAGATACAAGACTAATGAAGCACAACTCAATTCAGGTAATTTTCTCACTTTTTTCCCAACGAAACTATATGGCTTCCACAAAGCATGCCAAAGAGGATAAGAAAAGCACAGAATTTCTGAAGCATCTCTCATGCAAATAAAGCAGTTCAGACATGTGCTTGACCATGCTACAGCAATTAGTATTCTGAGGTAGTTTAGGAATACAGTGATGGAGGTACCCACCATTTTCTTGTTCACCAATGTTTTGGCTAAAACTGGGATGCATTCTATTCCTGCAGAATGCAACATAATATATTCAAGATAAAAAAAATTGATATGCTACATTGGAGAAGATGCAATCGAGGCTCTGCACCATATTAAAATAACAACTCAACCTTCCACCCAAAACATTCACAACAGCCAAACACGTTGGTCCTCCTCCCCAAATTCTATATCAATCTCTTCATGAAATTTTTCAAATTATTTTTTTAATCTTCTAATGCTACTGAAAGTAAACAAGAAAAACATATATATAAGAGATTTGAAAAAATTACAATTGATACAGGAAGTGCATTAGTTTTACCTTCAATGTTGAGCAATTATGATAGCGCTTTAGATTTTCCTTTCTTTTTTCTAGATATTTTATGCTGAGGGCCTTCTTGTGTCTCCATAAGCAGTTCCTTAAGCATTTCTTGCCATAACGCTTGAAAGCGCTGGTGAAAACTCTGCTGAAACCAATCCAAAATTTCTGGAAATAGTTCCCTTGGATTCTCCTTCCACACCATTCTTAGCACAGCAGAGCTATCAATCAGCCTGATTTTTAACTTGCTTAAAAGATTTCCCACCCTTTTCTGACCAAATGCTTCTTTCTTCATGATACTTTCAGGGGGAGCTGACATATATTTTCGAACAGATTTTAAACAGGGACACACCTGGCCTTCAAGCAAAGCATATGCAAACACTTGCACCCGATCTTCTTCATTGCTAATGGGCAATGAATGCATTGGAAGCTTCCAAGAGAAACGGCCAAATGTTGGGGTTACCCAACATTTTACTTGATCAGTCTGGGCATCATAATAAGGTCTAGGATCCTTCAGGGGAGTAGAGAAGACGCATGAAGACTTTGCATGCTCAACAAGCCAAGCTGGCTCAACACTTGTTACTCCATGCATATATGCTCTCTTGGTACTTGCTATCCCTTCTTTATTTGGTCTTTTGGTCTCTAATAGTTCATTGTAAACCAAATACTCAGGGCCTACAGTGGAAACTGATGACCACCGATGAAGTAAGACACTCTCATCAATCATGCATGATTGATATCTTAAGGCACGAGAGGTTTTCTCTCCATCGAAGGCCCTAGAGAAAGATGTAATACGTTTAGCAACGCTATCTGCCCAGCCAGCACATATTGCTTGACAGATAAGCCTTTCCTCAACAAGAGAAAGTGGATACTTTCCAGAAGAAACCTGCCAAGCACATTCAACATCCTCTAATGTTCCATGGATCCATGAGTACTGTTCTTCAAGACCACCTTTATCAATCTGATAAAAGACCAGTTTAAGTAGCTGTTGCCGAAGTTTGGACATTTCATCCATGGTTTTGAAATGCAATGCATAGTCATCACAGAATTCTACTGATTTCTGTGAATGTTCAAAACACTGTAAAGTATAAGCTACGGTGAGGGCATCACTAGTGACAACTCGAAATTTTTCACGGGCAACTTTTGCTGTTTCTTTTAATTTCTTTCTGCTTGACTTTCCCTTTTTCTCGAAGTCTTTCTCGCCATCTCCCATTCCAGATTTCTCAGACATCTTTGAATCTCTGCTGTTATCATCTTCATATTGCATTATAAAAGGATTTGACAAGCTCAACGCTGCAGCAGCTGCAACAGCATATGCCAAAAGCAAATTTGAATTACATTTAAGCTCTTGTCTTGCATTTTTAATAACAGTGAGGAGCATTCTAGAATGACGAGGACTCAAGGGATAATGTGCCATGGCTTTTCCCAACTGTGTAAGTTCATCCTTGCTATCAAGTGCTTCAAGAGATTTCAAGCAATTTTCAGCTTCGAGCAAAGAAACAGCTTTAAGAGAAGTGGGGAATGGGAAGTTTGCAACCTGGATGAGAGAAGCAAAATTAACGAGTAAAAAAATAGCTCAACCTAAAAAACAGAATAGAAAAGAAAGGAAATTCCAAGTTGACCTGGTAGGAAATGAATAGATCACATAGCCAGACATTTGTAGAACTTGATAAATTTTACCATATAGAACACAATTGAAAAAGCAGGAGAAAATTTGAGATTATAATGCTTTAGAGCCAAACAGCAACAATCTAAATAAATGCTATCTTCTTAATGATATATGTTGCTAAGACCATTTGGCTTATGAAGGATTCCATTTCTCCACTCAGCCCATGATAAATAGGCAAGCTATCTGAAAGGAGTACATAATGAACTACTTCCTACCATATCTTCTAATGATAGCACCCAACATAAAAAAAGGAAATGCAATGAAAACTCAACGGATTAAGTAATACACTTAACCTACCTTTTTAATATGCATGGATTTCAAGAGAAGGACAACACCATGAACAGGTACTTTCTCAACTTCAGCAGTACAGTGCTCAGGAAATTCATTATTAAAGGCTGCAGAAGAATAGAGACGGTAACAGTGTCCAGGTCCAGTTCTTCCAGATCTGCCTGCACGCTGTGCAGCAGATGCCTTACTTATCCATTGTATTTCATATGTCTCCATGCCATTAGACGGGTCATAATTCTTCACCTTTTCTCTTCCAGTATCAACCACATACTTTATCCCTGGGATAGTTAAAGATGTTTCAGCTACATTTGTTGCAACAACTACAAGCCGCTCTCCCTCACCGACCTTTTCAAATACACGAAGTTGAGCTGCTGCAGGAAGCATGGCATACAGCGGTAGAACACAGAGTGCACCTGGAGGACTGCAATTTTCTTTAGTTCTTTTCTCCCCGAGAACTTTTGATTGGTCTAAATTACCTTCTAAGTTAGCAAAAATTGTCTTCTCTTCCTTTGAGGAGCTTAACGTGGCTTGCGAAGACAATTTTTCGAAAGCAGCCTTCAGTGAAGCAAGACTTCCTGCCTGTCCTAAGGCATCCACTACATTACTATTGTTCTCTGGAAGCTCAACATTATCATCGTCAAATTCCAGTTCACTCTCTGTTCCTGTGTCATAAGAAAAATCAGATTCATTCTCATTTGCATTATCCTCATCTTCATCATAACCACTAAATCTATCAGTTTGCTGGATGGATGAACTTCCATGAACCTCAAATGCTTCGTTGATCTCGCTAATATGTATTCCCTCAACGGAGTTTGTTTCATTGATCACAGTGCTAGCAGTTTGCACAGACCCTTCAACTTTTTTCTTCATAAACTCCCTCGATGCTTTTTGTAATTTCCTGCACAAGTCCTCTACTTCCCTTTGCCCAGTAAGGAAGACAAGTATGCCCCCAGGTGGTAACTTCTTGTGAATTGCCAAGACCTTCTTATATGCTTCTCCAATGTAATCTGTTTTCTCTGTTTTCTTTGAGAAGTATACTGCTACTGGAAATTGCCTTGTAGGAACTTCTATCACAGGTGGAGTAATATGGAATAACTTCCCAGAAGTGAAGTCTTGTACTCGCAAGGTGGCACTCATAAGCACAAGTTTTAATGGAAAAATCATTTTTTCAGAACTTATAATTTCCCCTGAAAGTATCATCTTCTGTTGTTCATTATAAATCTGTCATCATAACAAAATAAAGACCATCTTGATTAGAATGTCAGAGGCACAATTAGTATATATAGAAAATATTTCATTTGTAAAATAAAGAATATTCATGCTAACCATTTGCCGAGTTTTAATTACACGTGAGAGCATCCCAATCAAAATGTCCGTGTTCAAGCTCCTCTCATGGGCCTCATCAAGAATTATGACAGAATAACGTCTCAACAAAATATCATTCTGCACCAGTTATTCCACTAAACAACATAAGTACATACAATTCTGTAAATCTGTTAGAAATCTTGTTTTAGTGTAACTATAGAATGGAATCATCATAACAACAATACTAAAATATTACATATGACAGGAAAATTTTTACCAAATCAATTTTCAGTTTCCAATCTAAAGGGACATGGAATATGCATCATCCTAAAAGGTGCTCAGATTCACATACAAATAGTAATGTTCTCAAATATTTCACAAATGAATACATGTTCTCAAGTGGTTTGCCTTGGAATGATTAAGACGTTACACAATAAATATTAAATTAATAGATCCTATCATGTACTAAGCTTTAAGTAACATACAAGGGTCCTTGTTTCTTAATATAAAAAATGTTTCTACGTTCCTGTGATTATGATAGAAGGACTTTCCAATATTAAAAATTGTAGGTAGGGGTAATAACAACCTGAACTTCTCGTAGCAAAATTCCATCAGTCATAAACTTGATAGAACAATTTTCACCAATCTTCTTGTCATATCTGACTTGAAAACCAACCCCCTTCCCTAAACGAAGCCCAAGCTCATATGCGACACGCTTAGCTGTAGCAAGAACAGCCACTCGACGTGGTTGAGTAACACCAATGATACCCTTACTTGAACCGTAACCAGCTTCATAAAGAAACTGATAAATTTAAAAAATCAAAAAGAAAATGATCAGTAGGTAAGTAAGCAAAATAAAATGAAGGATGCTATCACCATAATCAGGCATCAGACAAAAACTCACCTGAGGAACTTGAGTTGTTTTACCACACCCAGTTTCTCCGCATATGATAACACTAGAACAGTCATTTATAGCTTCCATTATCTCTTGCTCCATCATAACTATAGGCAAATCCTTTCTTTTGTCTTCAACTTCACTTGGTCTATACACATGCACAACAGTAGGAACTTTTGAAGGCCTTGGTGCAGAATAATCAAGAGGTTTGCTCAATTCATTGGAGTTATGATTCTCATCTGTTCTATCCTGTCCCATGTTAACAAACAAGTGCCAAAAAGCATTAAAGCAACTTAAAGAAAGACAAAAGGGATCTCAAAAATCATGTCATCAATTCATAACAAAATATGAGATATTAACTAACTACTGTTACATGTATATAAGCATATAGTGTGTAAACAAGATCATTTCTCCCCAAATTACCAATAGAAAATAAATGTGTAATTTTTACATACACAAAAAAAGGATGTAAAGTGATGAATATAAGAACTAAGTGTTATATTTGTGGGGTATTATTCCAATGGTCCAAATAAAACAATTGAATTATACTAGTGCCGTGATTATCCACACTATCTAGCAATTTAATTAGGCACTATACCTTTAAATTGGTGTTTTCTATTTCATCAATCGAACAAGACAATGGAGAACTTCTGACTTCATAAAGTTGTTTGACATTGGAAATATCAGTATGATTTTCAGAAACATATTTATAATCTTCAACTTCATTTCCATGAACCGGTTCTTCAGAGGACTCCAAAGATGTTGAGGTTGTATTTAAGACTTCTTCAGATCTAATGGGTTGAATTTGAATGTCATTTTCTTCGACTTCATCATCTTGTTCTAAATGAATCTCGTCCATCAGAGGTTTCTCAGACAGCCCATTATATGAAACCTCAAATCCTTCTTTCAATAAATGAACAGTCCTCCTACGCTTTTCCTTCATAGTCTCGTTCTATAAATATATGACAGCACCAGTAAACAAACAGTCTCAACACTAACCAATTTTACCATAAATCTATCACTGTTTCAACAATACATACCCGATTTATATTGCATGAAGACTGCAAAAGATGATATGCATACTCCGGAAGTGTGTTCTCGCTGGAAAAAATTATATCAAGCTTTTATCAACGACCCACAAAAAACAACATTAAAGAAAAACCTGTAACTGAATAATAAGTCATTCACATACTTCATAGTCTTAATAGCTTTTTCCTGCAGAAGTTGTTTCTCCCTGTCATCCTACATAGGCAACAAACAAACTGAGACTAATAACAGAAGAGAAGAGAAGAGAATGAAAAGCATTCACTTCTTGTCTACCCAACAAACCTCAAACTTCCTTTTCCTCTTCTGAGGTTTGCTCAATTTCTGTTTCTTCTTTGATTGAGCTTTTCCATGATCCTAAATAAACAGAACTTTGATCACACAAAGTTTGTAAACATACAAAACTGAACGAACAAAATAGCATGTTCAACTGTCTCTACCTGTTCCTTCCCTTTCTTTTTCTTCATCCTCTTTGCAGGCAAAATCAATGCATTACTATCACCATCTCCCAAACTAGCAAAAGATAAAATTAGATCATTTAAAGACGCACTAAAAAAAGGCCTTTTCCCTCTTTTTTGCAGCTTCCACAAAAACGGGTAATTTTACCTCTGAGAATTGATTTCGATAACATCTCCAGAGCTTTCCCAAGTTTCCATTTTTATATGCTCAGAAACCAGTGCTTCCCTAAACAACAGAGGAATTCCATGCATCATGAATGTGTATAAAAAAAAGTTTTTTATCTTTTGTTTAAAATATTAAAAAAAATAAAAATAATAACTTTAAGATTTCATTGTTAAAAAACTACATATTCATTAGTTTTTTTTTTTTAAAAAAAAAAGATAATAACTGTTTGGCAATTTAGTGTTGAGAGGTTGGTTCTGAAAATGATACAGGCACAAAGTTAAACATGGAAGACGGATTCTAATTACATACTTGATTAAAAAAAAAGAACACAGAATCGAGAAAGAAAGACATTGAATTACAGAGTCCCAATTACAAGAGAAGGGAAAACTGAAGAAACAAGAAACCGTTGATGCAGCCATACACATACATAATTTCAGAGATTACAAAGAACTCCACTCATTGAATTACAAAGGTTGAACACACCTTGTTCACTAATTGGCCTTCTTGAAGTGTTGAAGTGAAGAATTATAGAATGCACTTTTTACTTCTAGATATATGAACTAACAAGCATTCAAAAAGCTGTTGGAATTTCAATAGAATCACAATTTTGACTCGAATTTCAAAGCACTACAGAATTCGGAAACCGGGAAAATAGTGTGGCTAACCTGCAATGACGAGTGAGTGTGCCACGTGCACCGGATTTTGGTAGTACGGTAGGCGGCGGCAGGGGGTTCGCTGGTATGTGACGGCGGCGAGGGGCTGGGAAGAACTTGCTTGTTCTGTGTTTTTTTCAGAGTGTTGCAAATAGGGTAATACGCTGGGCAAATTATGTCGTTTTGGTGACTTCAAAAACCACTTTATTTTATCATTATTATAGATTTTTTCTTGATAATTTTTTTGTTATCTTTGTAATCTCTAATTCTAAATTAAATTTTATTAACCTTTAATAATTAGAAACAACATCGTAACACGGTATAAATTATTTATTTTTAATTTAAAATACAATTTGCACATTTAAAATATTTATTTGTTATAGATTTTAATTTCGTAAAGTAAATATTTGTTTCATATTTTATACGTTATTCTATGTATAGTAAGAGAAATCTCATCTATAAATTTGTGTACATTAACACAAATTATGCGCTAATATCTTTATTTATAACATTATTATTATATTAGTATGTGATCTGTTATTTTGAATTTTAAATTTTAAAATTAGATAATTTTATGTTAAATATATAAAATTAATATAAATATTAAGTTTCATTTTATTAAAATAAAATGATGTGATAGAAAAAAGAAACACGCGTGCATTATCATCCGTTTATCAATAATAATAATAAAAATAATAAAAATAATAATTATTGTTTATGATGAAGAAAATCTTTTGTATGGATGATTAATATTTATTTTAAGAAAGAACTTTTAATTTCATTCGTTCAACCATCCAAAGGTTTAAATAAAATCTGATAACGTAAATATAGTTTTTTATATAACATAAAGAGAAGAGTTTTAAAATAAAAAGAGAATTAATATTTTATCTAAAAATATTAGAAATAGAAAATTAAATATTTTTCTTTAAAGTAGTTATCTCTTTTAATTTTTTTTTTTTATGTTTGATGCTTTTATCTTGACATAATTGTTTATGTATAAAATCTCAGCTGAAAATATACATTTCTCAAAATGAGTTCAGTTGTAATTTTCTTCTTCTCCTATTTTCCATCGGAGTATGGCGAGTTTGATGAGTAAAAATTTTCAAGAGATGAGAGAGCAGCAATTATGTGTTTATCTCACAAAGCAATTATGTGTTTATCTCACAAAGGTTAAATCGTAGGCAACACAGATTTAATTTTGTTAGATTTATTGATGTAGCTTATGTAAAGGGGCTAGAAAAGCAATTAGATAATATATGAATTGGTGATTGGAAACTTCAAGTGAATGTACCAATGTATAGGCGCAATGAAATGCTCAAAGGCAAATAAAAGGAAACACTTTACAAGAAGGATGTGAAGAGTATAAAGGAAGAAGAAGGTAAAGAAGTAAATCAAGGAGAAGTTAGAGTTAAGAAAGAGTTGAGGAGAAAATCAACTGAGAAATCGTTTGCTCAAATCGTTAGAGGGAAAATGAATGGTGAAAAAGAGGAAGAGGAATGGAAAGGACAACAAATGTGGGTCAAAGAGGGGAGAAAGGAATGGTTGGAAAATAGTCTAGTGGGAAGGGTTAATAGTAGAGAAGATCTGGATAAAGTGAAAGAAAGTTTTATTTTGAATGGCATTGGATATATATGCTTGAGGTATTTGGGAAACAAAGTTATCCTATTGTTAGGGGAAGAGGGCGTTGATGTTTTGAAGGCAGTTAAGGAAAACAAAAAATAGTTGGATGGGTAAGGATACAGGGCCTACCATTAGAGTTTTGGGGAAGAGAATGTTTTGAGAAAATAATCGCTCATATGGGTACTGTAATCTCAATAGACAATGAGACAACACTTTGGAATAACCTAGAGTATGCTAGAGTACATGTGAGGTCAAGGTTATCAAACTTGAGAGTCTAGGTGTGAGGGGTCTGTAAACCCAACTCGTCAACCCGATTCGTAGACTCGTAAGAGTCTACTTTATTAAAAAAAATTCAATAAAAAATGCAAATATTCATGATAGCAAATTAAAAATCTTTTACCAGCAATTACATTTTACTTTTTTCCCATTTTATCAAAACATCAGTTCCATACTTTCATCCAATAACTGTTATATTTCCAACAACATTTTTACTTCTAAATGGAAAAGGAGTTATATACCACCATTAGAATTTGAGCTACTCCCAAACATCATAAAAAATTACAATCACTGCATAAAATTACAGTAATTTTAAAATTATATCTTAGTCTATCCGGCCACATTCCAAATGAAATAAAATTATAAAAAAAAGTATTATCTTTATAAAACAAATTTGAAGCAGATAGAGGAGCACTTCAGAAATTTCAATCGGAGGAGCTCCAACTTTCAAGTGCAAGAGCAATTGACGGTGTCATGCATAGTGAGACGACGATGGCAACGGTGCGACAGCGTGCGATGAGCAACTAGACTGCGAGACGCGCGGGCAGCGACTAAACTGCGAGACGCGCGGGCAGCGATTGGAGCGCGTGAAGGCGAGGTGGGGGAGACAACAATGACACAATGTAAGGAGAGACGACAGTGATGCAGGAGATCCTAGGAGTGGTGACTCGAAGCGATGCGAAGCACGACAACTCCAGACACGGCGGCAACGCTAGACGATGAGAAATGAAGCGAACAGAGGAGGTGCAGCGACGTCAGGCACGGTGGTGAAAAACCCTAAATTGCAAACATAACTCAGGAATAACCCTAAACGACCATTGTGTGAATCATTTTGGATTTTCTTTCGAACTCAGTGACTTGACTGCTGACTCGCGAGTTTGACCAAGTCAACTGAGTTTGCTTCCAAGTCCATAGAGTTTACCCAAAAAATGGGTTTGCTTCCGAGTCAAGGGATAGTAGAAATGTAAACTCGGATGAGTTTACGAGTCAACTCGCGAGTTTGATAACCATGGGTGAGGTTACCTCTGCACTCATATGTTAAGATGAAGGTTAGGATAAAAATAAACAGTACACTGTGTTCGGTGCTGGTAGAGTAAGAAATGAGCCCTTGTGCGTCTAATGGATGTTGTTGGAGGGCGAAACATGAGTTTGGGTGCAACGAAGATGTGTCATCAAAAGTCTCATCCTTTAATGGTTTTAATGGATTTGTTCCATTTAATTATGGTATAAGTGAAGGCTTAGAGCAAGGCAATTCAGTGGAAATGGAAAATGGCCCCATAACAGTCACAGTGACGGAGCATAGCCCTGTAATGTTTGATAGAGGCAACTTGGTCATGCACATCTCCAACTTAGTGAGTCAACTCTAGCGCAATGAAGATGGAGGTTAGAGCAACGATAACTTTGCAAGGCTCGAAAGTACGAAGAGTCGAAGTGATTGTGACTTGTTGACTGTACATCAGGATGAGCTGGATCTAATGTTCAAGTGTGAGAGGGATGCGACTATGTGGGCTAGTGAAAAGGCCCATCTCGTGCTCAATGAGTTTTGACGAATTCTTCCTCCACCTTTCATATTCTCGTCCTGCACCTCTATACTGCACTTAAAAAGACTATTATGCCCTTGGTCTAAAATTACAAAACCCTTTTCACCCCATTCACTCTATCCGTTTCAAGGTTCATCGTCTCCACCGCTGTCGCCGCCGCCGTTGGTTCAGATTCCTTTTTGTGAGTAGTATTGTAGATTTAAGTGGTTAATTTTTTATTTGGGTGATCGTCGATGACGAATCTACAATGGTGAGGGGTTTGATTTTTATAAACCGGATGAAAATCATCCGGTTTACATATTTATTTGGAAATGTAAACTAGATGACACCTCATCCGGTTTACATTTTATTTGCAAATGTAAATCGGATGGCACCTCATCCGGTTTACATATTTTTTTGAAAACGTAAACCGAATAAGGTGTCATCCGGTTTACTATTTTATAATTCTTTTTAGATTAATATTAATTGTAAACTGAGTTGACAGATACGGTCAGGACTAGAGGACGTGGTTCCCAGCTTGAAGGCTGGACAAGCCCTGCAACATCAATTAGCGATTGTGGTGCTTCATCTAGTGCTTCTGTTGGTGGTGTTGATGCTCTTGTTGGTGGTGTTGATGCTGGTGAGGCTGTAGGTTTTTCTGAGGGACCATCGGATGTGTCTATATTGGTAAATTATAATCACCATGTGGCGTTGAGACTGTGGCAGGGTAAGGTAAGATTATGTTATACTTATTTGTTGTGTTTATGTTGCGTTTAATATGTGAACCTTTTGATATGATTTGTTGTTTTGCTGTTTAGGATCAGGGAGTCCTAAAATTAGTCTCCCATGGGAGAAAGTCAACAAGTTTGGTCTTTCTCGTGCTGAGGTTTTTGCTCTGATTGTCAATTGCGGATTGTTGCCTTTATGCAACATTTGTTATAAGGTAGCGGATAAAGGCCTCATGTGTGGATCTGTTGAGAGATGACACATGGACACAAATACATTCCATCTGCCATTTGGTGAGATCTCCATCACTTTGGATGACGTGTCATGTCTACTTCATCTGCCTATTGTGGGTCAGTTTCTTACCTACGATAACTTATACAATAGTGAATTTTATGCAGTGTTGCTGGAACTGCTAGGTGTTGAAGATGGTTCTGCGAATGTTGAGATGCGCCAGTGTCATGACAATTAAGTGCGGCTGAGTTGGTTGAGAGAACATTACAAGGTTGTTGCTTGCAGCAAGAGTGGAGTTTGCTGCAAGGGCTTATTTGATATATCTAATTGGATGCACAATTTTTCTAGATAAGAGTGCTACACTTGTCTCGGTTTCTTATTTGCCATTATTTCGGGACCTTACAGTGTGTGGTGGTTATAGTTGGGGAGCAGGTGCTTTAGCACATATGTATGACAAGCTAGGAGATGCTTTTCTTGCTGGAACCAAACAGTTTGACGTTTTTATTACTCTCTTACAAGTAAATATTAAGTCTAATTTTAATTATTAAGTTCTATTTTATTACCTCTAACTTTATTTATTTTTAACAGTCTTGGATTTATGAGCAGTTCCCATCTATGGGAAAGAGGGATGTTAACCAGAGCTATAACAAGGCACTCCCATGGGCTACTCGATATGTGTTTAGTCGACGTCCCTATCAGTTGATTGATGTGAGATGATAGTTAGATAGACTTACCCTCTCTTATGAGGATGAGCCAGCCTCCTCGTCACAGCAGCATCAACATGCTTGTCTGATATTATATTAAATAGAAATTATTTAAATTGTTTATTTATTGCGTAATTATTTAAATTTTTTATTACATATATATTATTAAAAATTAATTTGATTGTGTTCAGGATATTTTCAGAAGGATAGCCACCCTATTGTATAGGGTTATTGATTGTCGGAGTGTAACTGAGAGGACTACATCATATGAGGATACACAAATTGCGCTTGAGTTGGCTCGGACTAGGTCGCGTGAAGGAGCAATATACACTAGACGAGCAAGAGCTGTTAGAGAGAGAGGGACTTCTAGTAGTTCATAGGGCTACAGTTATTGACTATTGAACCTTATATGTATTTAAGATTTATATGTTAATTGTATATTGGTACTATGTTGATTTATTAACTAATTTGGTACTTTAATTATTTACACCTTTTATTAACTATGTTGACTTGTTGAGTTAACCATTTCAAATGAATACACAAGTGCCTCTAATGTCCACCTCTTCAAAGCGTTTAGCAATCACATCAAATTCTTGCTGAATGGACAACTCAGATGATGACTGACTTGATGATATGTTTGAGAAACTAAGTCTAGTCTATATCACATGCACTTCACTTAGAGGTATCACACCTACAAAATATCTTGCTAGTTCACATGCACATGGTAAACCATGAGTATGTCTAAGGACACAACCACACTTTTTCTTATCAAAGCCAATAACTTTTACCTTGTTAAACTCTTTTGCAATATGCATCAACGCATATTTGCTTACCACACCCAGTAAACGTTTGTATAATGAGCTATTGAAAGTGTGGATAACAACACGTAGACTCATCTCAAAAGTCTTAATCTCATTATGTTGAAGGACAAGGAGATTGTTGATTGCATCCCAACATGTACACAAATCACCCATGCTAGTTTGTAAAATTCGCTTCAAATTCCCATGAGCTTGTTCAACTTTGCATACACCACACAAAATTACTTCAAATAACACAACTCTCATTAACATAGAAATAAACAAAAAATATAACAACATACCTATTTGATGTTGTATTGCCCATATATATAACCTTATCTGTCCATGCCATGACAATTTTCCTTATGAGGCTTAATCCAGGTCTTTTGAACATATTCCAGAAATAAAGGCCATGCCAAAGAAGCACATTCAAATCGTTCAACACATTTAGGAAATGCTTCACAATCTTTACAATCAATCACAGTTGTCCATGTTTCCATAACAACATCCCACGCCTCCCTGGGATGACAAGCATTTTACATTTGATACTTACATTCTTATTTATGTGAAACCTACACAGTAAGTTACAAGCTTCGGGAAAAACAAGTTTAATAACATTCATCAGAGTAAGGTCCCTATCACTAACAACAACTTTAGGGTACACATCTCTTCTTAAATATAACCCTCGTAATCTTTGTAAAGCCAAAATGAAATTGTTTTCACGTTCACTAGACATCAAAACAAAGGTAGCTAAGAAAGTTAAGCCTCTTGATGTCACACCTACAATTTCAAGCAGTGGAAGCCTATACTTATTGGTATTGTATGTCCTATCCATCAACAAGACATTGCTAAATGCATTTAATAACTTCAAAGAATCAGGATGAGTCCAAAATATATCACTCACAACTTGGGAGGACTAGTGACACATATTCCAATAAATATATTTGTCACGCTCCAACAACATCATCAACAACTGCATTTCAGTTCTTGATCCTCTAACCGATCTCTTGTATGTATATCTAGTATTATACAACTGTTTCATTGTCGTCACATTGTCTTCATTCTTCTCTTTAAGTGTAAGCAATATTTTTTTTGGTTTTACTCAACTCTTTGTCATGTCCACAACTAAAGCGTGTTCATCAGGTAGTAATTTACCAGCATAAGGGTGACTAATCAATGTCTCACCCAATTCATGATTATGCAACCCACATATAACTTTCAAAATCCAACCTTCTCTATTTTTTATTGGTTTGTCATGCAATCTGAATGGACAGTCACACTTCCTTGTACCGGTTACACTCACCTCTAAATTTGTTTTGTATTTTCTATATTTTTCACTTCTTTCACATCCCAACAAGACAAATGTCTTCCTACCTTGTGCTCTAGTTACTTTGTCAGATCTGAGTATGAAAACAACAAAGCCAAGTCCAAATGCAACCTTGCGAACCCATTGAAGTAACTCATCTCGTGTACCAAACACATACACAATATATCACATTGTTATGTAATTCGTTTACATCTCTTAAACATAAACAAATACAAATCATTTTACCTCATTAGTTGTAAAATCAAGGGTGTAGTCTTCTTCCCGAACCACTAAACCACTTTCATGTCCTTCATTTATATTAGACACTTTATTTACTTCCTCTGAATATCTACAAAAACTATCCATATTTGTAACAAAGCATTTCAACATCTCAGCAAAACAAAAATAAATTTTTAAAAATTTAAGAAAATCGTAAACCAGACATCACCCCATCCGGTTTACAAAAGTTTTTTAATTTGCAAACCGGATGGCCAATGGGTGGACATCATCCGGTTTGCAATTTTGTAAATCGAATATGGATCATCCGATTTACAAAATTGGAAACCGGATGATGTCCACTCACTGGCCATCCGGTTTGCAAATTAAAAAAATTTCGTAAAACGGACGGGGTGATATCCAGTTTACAAATTACATATCAGATTCCACCCACCCAATTTTGCATCCAGTTTGCAATTTATATACCAGAGGTCTGACCATCCGGTTTATATTTTCTAAAAATTCCTAAATCGGATGACTTCGTCCAGGTGACCTACACAACATTCAAAATCCATGAAAATAAAAAACTTACCTTGTCGTCGTTCCTCACCACCCATCAACACTCCTCACAAGTCGAAAAGTCTTCCCTGCCATTTAGTCACCCACTAATCCTTCAAAAAAGCCACCGTTGATGATGTATTTGAGCGAAAACGGGTATTGTGCTTCACTGTGTGTTTTATATCAGAGAAAGGTGTGTCCTTTTTGGTCATTTCAATAAGGGCAGTTTGGGAATTTAAAATTTTATGGAGGAGCAGGACGACATTATGGAGGTGCTGGAAGAATTCATCATGAGTTCTGCTCTGAGAAGGTGAGCCAGATAGGGTACATTGAGGCCCAATGAAGCGAAAATTATTCCACGCCTGCGAAGGACTTAAGTGACGCAGCCCAAGTGGTTGTTTCACACCCTATACATGAGCTTCACACTAGGGTTGGTGAAATACAACAAAGGCGCAACGAAGAAGGTTTATTAGCATCTGATGCTAGCGAAGCTCAGCCAAGACGAAATGATGGAGTTGATTAGAGTAGCTAAGATTAATCCAAAAGTTATGCCGAAGTGGAGTATGCTACTCGATGACGAGTGCTCCAGACCAAGGCGCAAAGTGATTGAGGTAAATCTTTCTGTCTTTCCTAAACCTTCATCAGCAAGCAAGGTACGTCTCGCCATCTATGTCGGTTTCGTTCACTAAGTTAGATATTTCAAACTATAACAGACTGTTTTGGTTGTGCAATGACTCTGAGAGACTAGCAGGTTATGGAAAATAGGTAAACAAATTGGGTTTAGTAGTATCAAACCCGATGAGAGTGTGATTGAGTCTATAGAACAATTGAAAAGTACAAAAACTAAGCTTCAAGGGGCCAGGGAGGGCGAAGATAGAAATAATGTATTATGAAGTTGATGTCTTTCAATGTTAGAGGTTTAGGGGGTGGGAAATTGAGTTATTTGAAACAAATAGTGTGTTCGAAAGAGTTAGATATAGTGTGTATCCAAGAAACAAAAGCATAAGCAATTAATTCCAATTTGTGTGTGGGTATCTGGTGTAGGAGTGTAGTTCAAGAGAAAGAAACTACAAAAGAGAATAGAGTAGGAGGGATAGTTACAATGTGGGATACTGAGAAGTTCTTTCTATCTCAATGTGTTATAGGGAAAGGTTATATTATAACAAAAGGGAGATGGAAATACTGGGATGAGACAATAACAGTAGTCAATGTTTATTCTCCCTGTGTGTTTAGTGAAAAATACAATTTGTGGGAAGAACTTATTACGAGGAAGAGGGCATATGGGAATAGATATTGGTGTGTTTTTGATGACTTTAATGTCATAAGGAAATATAGGGAGAGAAGGGGGACAAACCAAATAGTTAGGAGAGGAAGGCAGATAATTATGGAATTGAGTGATATCCCTATGATAGGTAGAAACTTTACATGGTTTAGCATTAATGGTAATGCTATAAGCAAAATAGAAAGGGTCATGATATCTTCAAAGTGGTTAGAAAGATGGCCTAAAAGTAAACAATATATAGTAGATAGGACTGTCTCGGATCACTATGCTATTATTTTGAAACATAAGGATTGTTATTAGGGCCTTAGACTGTTTAGAACACTAGACATTTGGATGACACACGTAGATTTTAAAGATAAAGTAAGAACTTTGTGAGAACAATATATGGTGAAGGGTAATGATATTTGGGTCTTGAAAGAAAAGATAAAACTCCTAAAAGGATATTTTAAAGTTTGGAATAATGACACTTTTGGGGATATTAATAAAAAAAATTGGATTTAATTTCAGCTATCAAAGCTCTTGACTTGGGGCAGATGAGAATAATATGTTATAGAAAAAAGGAAAGTTAGAGAGAAAAGACTTAATGGCAGAATTGAAAGTGGTGTTATATCAGTCAGAAGTATTGGTGAAACAGAAGTCCGAAATTAAATGGATGGAAGAAGGGGATCTTAATACGAGGTATTATAATAGAATGATTAATTGGAGAACGGTAAACAAAAGTATTAGAGGGATGCATATTGGAAGTGGGTGGTGTGAGGATCCACCTATGGTTAAGAAGGAGATCAGAAACAAGTTTTTGACCAGGTTTTCCGAGCAAAGTAGGCCTAGGGTTTTGTTGGATAGAATTGTTTTCCCAAGGATTAGTGAGGCTGATAATAATCTATTAACTAGGGAAATTTTATAAGAGGAAGTCAAAGCAGCAGTGTGGGATTGTGACGGATCTAAAACACCAGGCCCTGATGGGTACAATTTGAATTTTATAAGGGAGACTTAGGGAGGTAATTAAAAATTATATCATGAAAGCAGTGACATCCTTCCATAGTTTTGGGTTATAGCCTAAAGGAACCAATGCCTCATTCTTAACTCTAATCCCAAAGGTAGATAACCCACAAAGTCTGGATGAGTACATGCCTATTTCTTTAGTTGGCAGTATTTATAAAATTATTTCCAAGATTTTGGCTAACAGATTGAAAGGGGTACTCAGTAAAGTTATAGATCATAAGCAATATGCATTTCTGGAAAATAGGGGCTTGTTAGAGAGTGTGATAGTTACAAATGAGGTGCTAGATCATGTTAAGCGAAATAGTAGAAAGTGCATTATTTTTAAAGCAAATTTCGAGAAAGCTTATGATTCGGTTAACTAGGAGTTCCTGCTATATATGATGGGTAGGTTAAGTTTCAATGCTAAATGAATAAAATGGATTAGAAACGGCCTTGAATCTTTGTCAGTGTTAGTATTAGTGAATGGTAGCCCCACTTTAGAGTTCAAACCTCAGAAAGGATTGAGGCAAGGAGATTCACTCGCTCCCTTTGTTTTCCTTATAATGGTTGAGGATCTAACAAGTGCAATGAGGAAGGCAAAAAAAGTTAGGATTACTTAAGGGACTAAAAATGGGAAGGAATGAAGTAGGCATAAACGTGTTACAATTTGCAGATGACACCATGTTCATCTCAAGGATAATACTCTCAACATTGTGACTATTATAAGTATCCTGAGATGTTTTGAGCTAGCTTCGGGTTAATCTTTTTAAGAGCTATGTTGGGGGAATTGGGGTTGATCACGTTAGCCTACAGAGATATGCAGCCTTGTTGAACTGCAACTTTGTGTCTATTCCGTTCATTTATCTAGGTGTTCCTATCGGAGGAAATCAATACAAAGTGAGTTTTTGGAATGGGTTAGATAAGGTAAAAAGGAAATTGTCCGGGTGAAAAGGCAGACTTATGTTTATGGTTGGTAGGGTTACAATGATAAAGTTTGCACTGTTGCCCATGTTTATTTTCTTTTTATCTTTGTTTAAAATGCCAAAAGTTGTTAATAAAGAATTAATTAAGATTCAGCGACAGGTTTTATGGGGATGGAAGGCAGATAAGAAGCGAATATCTTGGGTAAAATGGGAAAATATTTGTAGAAGTAAGCGGAGAGGGGGCCTGGGGATAAAAGACTCTCTTAAGTTCAATAAAGCTCTCCTTGGAAAGTGGAAATGGAGGCTCGACAGTGAGGAAAGGGACTGTGTAAAGAAATCATTGAGTCAAAGTATGCGTCTTGGTGGATTTTAGATCAACAAAATTCCACAAAGGTAGAATTAAGATAGTGGAGGGATCTAAGAAGCATTTGTGGGAAAAACAATGAAGGACAATGGTTCAATGAAGGTCTAGGACGGAAAGTGGGAAGAGGTAACAAAATTTTATTCTGGGAAGACTGTTGGGCAGGGGGAAGGTCACTAAGGAATGTTTATCCTAGGCTGTAGCCAATTCTATGCAAAAGGACCTTAGAATAGAAGATGTAGGATAGTGGATAGGTCAAGGGTAAGAGTGGAAATTGAGCTGGAGAAGGGATTGGTTCGAGTGGGAAAGACCTAGTGTTGACGCTTTCTTATAAACTTACAGCAGTTTGAACCAAATGGTCAAGGTGATGATAAATGGGTGTGGAAAGGAATCAAAGAGTCTGAGTATTCTGTCAAAGATGCCTACTGGAAGATCATGCGAGAATATGGAGGTGAAGGGGACAAAATATATCATAACCTATGGCAGGTCAAAACTGTATCGATGTCACAAAGATGTGCTTGGAGAGTTTTTCTCAATAGGTTGCCAACTAGGGATAGGTTACCTGAGTTGCGAATTTCAGTGGGTAGCTCTGTATATGTTCTGTGTAATTTAAGGGTAGAAACTATGAGTCATGTATTCTTTACATGTTCTGTTATGAGTCAAATATGGAAACTGTGCAAGTGATGATTAGGTGTGTAACTGGTGCACCATTCCCAAGCCAAAGAACACTTCGTAGGCTTCATTTTCGCAGGGGTAGGGAGGAGTGTGAGGCACATTTGGAGAGTTGTGTGGTTGACTGTTATTTTACAAATTTGGAAGTATAGAAACGATATTATTTTTAAGAATAGGAAGTGCAACATTGTAGAGGTATTTGCCAGGATGCAATCTATATCTTGGACTATTATTAGAGAAAAATATAAGAATGTCCACTTCTCTTATTGGGTCTTAGAGTCGTTAGTTTGTATGCAAACGTTGAGATGAATGATAATGGGAGAGGGCACTAAGAGGTAAGAGGGAAATATGGATAATCATTGAATTTGGTTTTGGAATAGGGACGTATGCCAAGATTTTGGTACACAATTAACTGATTCTTGACATGTTATAAAGTGCATGTCGTTATGTTTTTAGTGGATGGAGGGGACTAACATGAAGCGATGGTAACAGAGCAGGGCACCATTAAACAGAAACTTTAATTCATATATGTCCTATGCTCTAATTTGAAAGTTAAGATATATGATTTTGAAATTGATGTATGTGAATGGTGTTACAATGTAGTATATGGATTTAAAGTTTTTTGATACTGTATGGTTAATTATTAAGATTATTTTAAAAGATTATTTATATGACAACTGTTTTTTTTTATTAAAGACATTTAGATGCACCTAATTAACAAGTTTATCTAAATATAATTTTTTATACTTTTTTATAAAAGTTGAAGTAATCTTATTATCCTTATTTATATTATATTTTATGGATTGAGTAAAAAAAAAAGTTGTTCATGTATGTTAAATTGATCAAACAACTTAAAAAAAAAAAAAAAAATTTTTAATTTTAAAAAATTTTTTAATTAAAATATTTTTTTTATTTTATATATAAATATTTTAAATTGTATTTATTTTTTTTTTTTTTTCTGTTTTATGTTGTATAAAAAAAGGTTAATGAAAC